>Ga0256836_1000050_pt1 | contig 75996 bp, 77 predicted proteins | sample 4561380metaG_FD_185974 | JGI IMG/M metagenome (GOLD analysis project Ga0256836, IMG submission 185974) | Hydrothermal vent microbial communities from Guaymas Basin, Mexico - 4561-380 | ecosystem: Environmental > Aquatic > Marine > Hydrothermal vents | place: Mexico: Guaymas Basin | collected...
CAGAAGCTAAGCCCCTCTTCGCTGATAATACTTATCCTTTCAGGATTGGAAACGTAGGTCGCTGCCTAGTTGGTTGTTTTTACTCTTTATCCCTCTTTTACTTTATTATCTATCTGTTGACTTTTATCTTTTGCATTACTACTCTATTTCCCTTTATTTAGCACTTTATTATATAATATCATCTTTTTAAGTATAAGATTTTTTTATTTTATTACTCTTGGAGTGAATATATTGTGATAATTATGTTACTATTATTCACACTGTGTTAAATTTATCACAATAGCTTACTAAAGCTATTTGAAGAGAAATATAATAAATAATATTACTATTTATTAAAAAGAGCACTAAAATGTACTTTAGATGATTAGTTTCTTATAATAGTTATATATTAATCTGATAATTTCATTCAAACCTATTAAAATCATCATAGAATCTTATATACCTAACTTTTATTTTAAGTTTTATTTAAAAATAACTCTCATATAATGTTCACAGTCGAGATGGAAAATTCTATTTCAATATTTATTACTCTGAGGAGAGAAAATGAGAAAAACAATTAAATTAGCAGTAGTAGCTGCATTAGCTTTAGGTACAACATCTGCATTCGCAACAAATGGTTCAAATATGATTTCAACTGGTGCAAAATCATCTGGTATGGCTGGTATTGGTATAGGTATGAGTCATGGTGCTGAATCAGCATTATCGAATCCTGCTTTAATTACATCAGTAAAAGGTAGTGAAGTGTCATTTGGTGGTACTTTCTTTATGCCAGATGTTTCTACTGATGGTGGTTCTGCTGGTGTTATGTCAGATGATAGTGCTGCTGATATGAATGTTATTCCTACTGTTGCTGTAGCTACAAAAATAAATGAAAACTTTTTTGTTGGTGTTGGAATGTGGGGAACTGCTGGTATGGGTGTTGATTACAGAGATGCTACAAATCCTGGTACTATGAATATAGTAACAAATCTACAACTTATGCAATTTGGTGTACCTCTAGCATATACAACTAATGGTTTTAGTATAGCTGTTACACCGATACTTCAGTATGGTTCATTAGATATGGATTTTAATGCTGATATTAATCAAGATGGTACAGTTACTCATAATGCTGCAGGTGTATCTCAAGATTTACAATTTGGTTACAACATAGGTCTTGCTTATGAAATCGCTGACATAACAATGGGTGCAACATACGTTGCTCAAATTGATATGGATTACACAGGTCAGCCGATGATTACTGAGTTATCGACTCCAGCTACTATAGGTGTTGGTGCATCTTATAAATTTGGTGAAAGTACAATTGCATTAGATTATAAAAGTATTGCATGGTCTTCAGCAAAAGGTTATGAAGATTTTGGATGGGAAGATCAAGATGTAATTACAATAGGTTATGAGTATGCAACTAAAACTTGGGCAGCTCGTGCTGGTTACAACTATGCATCATCTCCAATTTCTGATGCTGGATATGCAGGTACAATGAGCAATATGTTTAACTTATTAGGTTTCCCTGCAATTGTTGAATCTCATATAGCACTTGGTGGTACTTATGCATTTAGTGAGCAAACATCAATGGATATTGCATATGTATATTCTCCAGAAGCTAGTGAAAAATTCGATATTGCAACTAGTGCAACTACAGTATCAACAATAGAGACAAAACATTCACAAACTGCATTAAGTTTACAACTTAACTACGCTTTCTAATCTAAAAGAAATTCTCCTTTTCTTTTTACAGCATCGTCAGATTTCTGGCGGTGTTCTTTTTTTACTTAGCTCTCTTAAAAATCTAGTTTAAATATAAAATTAATACACAAATCTCATATAATTATGCTAGAATTGTTGCAGTTAATTTGTGACTATTTTTTGATAAATAGCTCTAATACTACCTATAAGGAAACAATATGATAAAAAACATAATAAAATCTACACTACTGATGTCACTCGCTGCTTCAGTTTCGTTTGCTGCTCCCGCTTCACACTTCAATGTTATCGATGGTGATATGGAAGATAAATACGAAAAAGAGTTTCTTCCAGCACTTGAAGAGGCTACTGGGTTTTCTCTTTCTGATCCACATGAAAAAATTAATGATGCTTATGAGAAACGTTATGGTAATCCAAAAGATCCTGATTACGATAAAGCTTGGACAACAAACTTAGACAACTTAGGTTTCTTCTCTATCTCTAATGATGTTGCACTGAAGCCTATTTTAGAGTCTTCTCCTCAAGCAGCTGGTTTTCAGCCGTTTAACCTTCATATCTATAAGACAAAAGCTGAAAATGTAACTTATATTGGTCACTTAGCTCCTGAAACTATGCTTGACGTAACTGGTGTTACAAATGAAGCTGATAGAAAAGCTTATATTGATATGTACAAACCTTTAGATGCTTATGTTACTAAAGAGTTCGGTGGTAAAGTTATTAACACTACTTTCTCAAAACTTCCAGCACAGCCAATGATGACTTTTGAAGTTGATGTTGATAGAAGTGGAGATGTTGTTGAGTGGGCTGAAGCTTTCCAAGAAGAGTTAGAAGCTGCATTTGAAGATAAGCACTACATTATCGCAGGATTTAAAAACTTTGTTGAGACTTATGAAGACTTAGAGACTCCTATGAAAGGTTATGACCAGTTCTTCGTATATGGTTTATGTCACTTTACATTCTCTTATAACGTGTTTAACAAAGGTCGTCCTGATGCTGGTGTTTTTGCTCCTTGTGCTATGTACTTCTACATTAAAGAGGGTTCAAACAAAATGATAGTTGGTATGCCACGTCTTTCTGTATGGGGTGCTGTTATGGAGATCAAAGATCCAGTTAAAAATGAGTGGATTAAGAAAATTGATGATGAAATTATTTCAATTATGAAAGGTTTAGGAGCAAAAGAGATATGAGAAAACTATTAGCACTTATTGCTTCAGTAGCAATACTTTCGTTTAGTGGATGCTCTTCTAGTGCTGTAGCACCAGAGAACACTTCATCTGGTCTTGAAGGAACAAAAGTAAGTACCTATTTAGTAGGTGCTTATGTTCCTGTTGATGAAGCAAAATCAAAATTAGAAAATGCTGGTTTTGAAGTTCTTGCAGCTTATGCATCTGTAAAAAAAGGTACAACAATTGTTTTTACAAATGAAGCACTTAAATCAGAAGCTGCAAAACCTGGTCGTGCTCATGCTGCCGTTATTCGTCTTTTTGTAGATGATAAAGAGAAAATGATAAGTTTTACTAACCCTGTTTATTTTGGAAAAGCATTTATGCAAGATGAGTATAATCATGCAGTATTTAACACTGCTTTAGAGAGTATTAATACAGAGTTTTCTGATCTTAAAGGATCAAAAGATGAGTTAGAGTTTGATAAACTTGCAGGATACCACTTTATGATGAGTATGCCTTATTATGCTGATGCAGATGCACTTGGAAAACCAAATGCTACAACTGAAGATGCTGTTAATAAAGCAAAAGCTTACAAAAAAGGGAAAGCTATAGTATTTGAACTTAAACTTTCTGAAACTAGTACACTTTTAGGTTATGACCTTGGTAAACGTACTAAGAAGTTTGTTAAGAAAATTGGTCGTGCTAATGCAGCTATCTTACCATACTGTGTAGCTATTGAAAATGGTCAAGCAACAGCATTAAATGCTAAGTATTATATTGCTATATCTTACCCTCTTTTAGATATGGGTGGATTTATGGGTATTGCAACTGTACCAGGTGCAATTACTAAAGATTTAGAGAAAGCTTTTAAAAAGTAAGTATTTAGATTTGATTTTTAGGGAAGAGATTCCCTGAAGATTAATTATTATAGTTCTACCACACTTACACTTTAGTGCAAGTGGTATCGGCATTTAATGCCAGATCTATATCATTTTTGCTTCGCGAGTTCCCTCTTTAATCTCACCAATAAGATAAGATCCTTCTGCTTTTGCTAAGACTGTGTCAACATTTTTGTCTTCTACTACAAGTATCATTCCAACACCCATATTAAATGCTCTGAACATCTCTGAACGCTCTACATGCTCACTCATAAGTTCAAAGATAGGAAGAACGCGAATAGCATCCTCTTTTACCTCTGCCATTAAGTTCTCAGGAAGTACACGAGGAAGGTTTTCTACTATACCTCCACCTGTGATATGTGCCATTGCTACTATCTCGTTTTTTAGTGCTTTAAAAGTCTTTACATAGATATTTGTAGGTTCTAAAAGAGTATCGATTAGAGTTCTACCATTAAAGTTATCTGAAAAGTTCATTTTCATTTTTTCAAAAAGAACTTTACGAGCTAGTGAAAAACCATTTGAGTGAAGACCTGAAGATGGAAGTGCTATAAGTTTATGACCAGCACGAACAAGACTAACTCTATCCATTTCAGATTTCTCAGCTACACCTACAGCAAAACCAGCAAGATCGTAATCATCTTCAGAGTACATACCTGGCATCTCCGCAGTTTCACCACCGATAAGAGCACACTCAGAGCGTTTACAACCCTCAGCTATACCTGCAACTACATTAGTAGCATTCACTACATCTAGCTTACCTGTTGCATAGTAATCAAGAAAGAAAGATGGAGTTCCAAAGTTACAAAGAAGGTCATTGACACACATTGCTACTAGGTCAATTCCTACAGTGTTATGAATACCGCTATCGATAGCAAGTTTTAGTTTTGTTCCAACACCATCAGTTGCTGCAAGCATAACAGGTTCTTTAAATCCAGTTGGAAGTTCAAATGCACCAGCAAAAGAACCTATTCCGCCCATTACACCAGGAATTTTAGTTGCTTTTACAAGGGGTTTAATATTTTCAACGAAACTATTACCAGCATCAATATCGACACCAGCATCTTTATAACTAATTTGACTCATGTTTTACTTCCTCATCGTGGTGAATATCACACTTTTGAGTAATTGTACAAAGAGGACAGAAGTTTACAAGACCTGCGATAAGAGGAATAACTCCTAAATAAAAGAAATTTATTCCTGTAACAACAGCTGTAATGATTAAAGCAATTCCAAGCACTATTCTGATTGGTTTACAAGTTTTTCTAATTTTATTAAAATCCATACATATTACCTTTATGTTTTATAAATATTTCGTAATTATATCAATATTAAGTAAAAGTAAGCCAAAAGTGGTTAAAATCGCGGTAATAAATAAGGAATAATTAATATGAAAGATTTTATATATAATGAGATGATGGTACATGTTGGTGTATGTACTAACAAAAAACCTGAAAATGTTCTTCTCATCAGTGATAATGTAGCTGATTTTGAAAATGAAATGAAAAAACATGATGGTATTGGTTACACTACTATCAATGCAAAAATTGATGCACTTCGTGATGTGGCAGATGATTCTTGTGATGTTGTAATTTCTGAATTAAATGCAGATGCTGCTGTTCTTGCACACTATAATCGTGTTTTAAAAGAGGATGGTCTACTCGTAACTACTATCCCTTCTTTAGACGATAACATAGATGAAAATAAACAAACTATGAGTATCTTAGGTAAATATACAAAAGTTATTATGCCATTTCATATAGGTGGTGGAGAGAAAGCTCTTTTAGCATCTAAAGAGTATCATCCAACTGCAGATATTATTTTACATAGAACAGATATGTTAGATGGTTTAGAGTACTACAACTGTGATGTACATCCTGCTGCATTTGCAATGGGTAACTATATTCGTAAAGAGTACTTAGGAATTATTAAAAACTAATGGCTTATGAGTATGCTATAGCTTTAACTGGAAGTATTGCTACTGGAAAGAGTACTGTAGCATCACTTATCGCTCTCAATGGTATGCGTATTATTGATGCAGATACTATTAGTCATGAGATATTAGATGCTTCTGCCTCTTGGGTAGAAGAGGCTTTTGGAAAAGAGTTTTTACGCTTAGGAAAAGTTGATCGTCCTAAACTTGGTGAGTTAGTTTTTTCTAACGAAGAGGCTAAAAAAATATTAGAAGATTTTTTACATCCCAAAATTCGAGAAGAGATACTTAGACGTAGTGAAAAACAGGATAAACTAAAGTTTCCTTACCTCATAGATATTCCTCTCTTTTTTGAAAATAACAATTATGATATAAAAGATAGTGTGGTTGTATTTACTCCCGCTGAAGTTCAGTTAGAGCGTTTTATGAAACGTAATGGATATAGTAAAGAGGAGTCACTCAAACGCATCGCCACACAGCTTCCTATACAAGAGAAGAAGGAGAGAGCTACTTGGGTGATAGATAATTCAAAAAATCTTAAACATCTTCAACAAGAGTGTGAAGATTTTGTAGCTATGATTAAAGAAAAATATTTAAAGTAAGGAGTTCCTATGCAACTTGCAAAATATAGTGCTAATGGAAATGACTTTGTACTGTTCTCTTCTGAAAAAAAAGAGCAGAGAGCAGAGTTAGCAAAAGTGCTTTGTCACCGCCAAGATGGTGTGGGTGCAGATGGGCTCATCGTTGTTGTTCCTCATGAGACTCTCGACTTTGAGTGGGAGTTTTATAATGCAGATGGAAGCCATGCAGATATGTGTGGTAATGGCTCCAGGGCTTGTGCACACTTCGCATTTAACCATGGATTTGCAAAAGAGAGTATGTCTTTTATGACTGGTGCTGGTGTTATAAATGCAAGAGTAAAAGATAATAGTTCAAAATCTGGAATGGTTTTAAGTGAACTGACTCCTCCTGAGATAATAGATAAAACTATAGAGTTTAATGGAAAATCTTGGTGGCTTTTAAATACTGGTGTTCCTCATTTAGTTTGTTTGCAAGGTAATGTAGATGAATTTGACTTAGAAGAGGCACGAGAACTGCGCCAAAAATATAATGCAAATGTAAATATTTGTGCACTTGATGGCGAAAACTTGAGAGTAAGAACTTATGAACGTGGTGTAGAGAATGAAACATTAGCTTGTGGAACAGGAATGGCTGCCTGTTTTTATAAAGTATTGCAAGAGAAAAAAGTAAAAGAGAATATAGAAGTTTATCCTACAAGTGGTGAAACACTTTTCTTAGGTGTAAATGATAGAACTATTACATTTGAAGGTAGAGTTGTAAATACATTTAATACTGAGTGGGAAGTTTAAAAAGAGGTTGTTGAAGGCTGCTGAGACTAAAGTCCAGCTGCTTCAACAATTTTAGCTTGATTATCTGCGATAAGAGGTTCGATTACTTCAAGAAGTAACCCACCACTCATTATCTCATTTAAACGATAAAGTGTAAGATTGATACGGTGATCACTCATACGGTTTTGTGGGTAGTTATAAGTACGAATGCGTCCAGATCTATCTCCACTTCCTACTTGTGCTGCTCTCTCTGCTGCATTTTCAGACTGTTGTTCTTGCATCTCAAGGTCATAAAGTCTAGCTTTAAGAACTTTCATCGCTTTTTCACGGTTTTTATGTTGTGATTTTTGATCTTGGTTGGTTACTACTAATCCTGTTGGCAGGTGAGTAATACGTACAGCCGAATCGGTAGTATTTACCGACTGACCACCACAACCAGATGAACGCATAACGTCTATCTTTAGATCTTTATCTTCAATAACTACTTCAACATCATCAACTTCAGGCATTACTGCTACTGTAATTGCTGATGTATGAACTCGTCCTTGAGATTCTGTTTGTGGTACGCGTTGTACACGGTGAGTACCACCCTCATATTTCAACTTACTATAAACCTGTTCACCTTTTATAAGTGCAGTTACCTCTTTGTAGCCACCAGCATCGCTTGGACTAGTTGAGATAAGCTCTATTTTCCAACCTTGAAGGTCTGCAAAACGAGTATATGCATCAAAAAGATCTCCAACAAAGATAGCAGCTTCATCACCACCAGCACCAGCACGAAGTTCCACGATGATATTTCTATCATCATTTGGATCTTTTGGTAGAAGAAGTGTTTTGATCTCCTCTTCTAGTAGTGGTTTTTGTGGTTCAAGCTCTTTGAGCTCCTCTTTTGCCATTTCGCCCATTTCAGCATCACTAAGCATCTCTTTTGTATCAGCAATATCTGCGATTAAAGATTGATACTCTTTTGCTTTTTCGACTATTGGTAAAAGATTTGATTGTTCTCTTGAAAGATCTGTCATGCGTTTGATGTCAGAAGTTATGTCAGGTGAACTCAGCAATTCGCCGAGTTCGTTATAGCGGTTGATAAACGGTGTTAGTTTATCTGCAAGCATTAAATTATGCTCAGATTATATAGCGTTAACAGCTTTATGTAAGCGGCTCACTTTTCTAGCAGCAGTCTCTTTTTTAAGAATACCTTTGCTTACAAATTTATGAATTTGTTGGTTAGCAACTTTTAATGTAGCAGTTGCTTCTTCTTTGTTTCCTGCATCGATTGCAGTACGAACATCTTTAACGATGTTTTTAAGACGAGTTCTGTAAAAACGGTTACGCTCTGTACGAACGATTGTTTGACGAATTCTCTTTATTGATGACTTGTGATTTGCCATTGTGAGTCCTTTTTGGAATTTAAGTGCGCAATAATAGCTTAAAGATAATTAAAATTAAGTTAAAGGGTGGTAAAATACCTGAAATTATAAACAATGTTTACTAAAAAAGTGGGGAAATGAGATTATGAAACTATTTGGAACAGATGGTGTCCGTGGGGAAGCGGGAAGTTTTTTAAGTGCTGAAGTTGCGATGCGTGTTGCTATGGCAGCAGGTATTTATCTAAAAGAGCAAGCAGTTACAAACCGTATACTAGTAGGAAAAGACACACGAAGAAGTGGCTATATGATAGAGAATGCTATCGTATGTGGACTTACTGCAGTTGGATACGATGTAATTGAAATTGGGCCAATGCCAACACCTGCTATCGCATTTATAACAGAAAATATGCGTTGTGATGCGGGAATAATGATATCAGCATCACATAACTCTTTTGAAGATAATGGGATTAAGCTTTTTGATGGAAAAGGGGATAAGTTTCCAACAGAGATAGAAAAAGAGATAGAGAATATCTATTTTGATGATGAGAAGATTCAAGAGGCACAAGAGATAGGAAAGGCTATTGGTAAAGCTAAGCGTATTGATGATGTAATAGGGCGTTATATAGTACAGTTAAAAAATTCATTTCCTCGTCATCTCTCTTTACAAGGAATGCGTATTGTTTTAGATACAGCTAATGGAGCTGCTTATAAAGTAGGACCAACAGTACTTGAAGAGCTTGGGGCTGATGTAATTGTTTTACATAATAAACCTGATGGTTTTAATATTAATGAAGGGTGTGGTGCACTACATCCTAAAAATGTAAGTGAAGCAGTTATACAGTATAGAGCAGACTTAGGTATCGCTCTTGATGGTGATGCAGATAGACTTGTAGTTATAGATGAAAAGGGTGAAGTCGTTGATGGGGATCAACTTCTTGGTGCACTTGGAGTACATCTTAAAGAGCAAGGTGTCCTCAAAGGAGATGGTATTGTTGCTACTGTTATGAGTAACGCTGGCCTAGATGATTACATGAATGCAAATGGATTGAAACTTTGGCGTTCAAATGTTGGGGATAAACATGTTCTTGATATTATGAAAAAAGAGGGCATTAACTTTGGTGGTGAACAGAGTGGACATGTGATTATGCATGATTATGCTAAAACTGGTGATGGTTTGGTAAGTGCACTTCAAGTTTTAGCACTTATACTAGAGAAAAAAGATAAGGCTTCTAAACTGCTTCGTCCTTTTAAACTTTATCCTCAAAAACTAGTTAACTTAAATGTTAAAGTGAAGAAACCTTTAGATAAGATAGATGGTTTAAGTGCAATACTAGACTCTTTAGAAAAAGAGAATGTTCGCCATTTAGTACGTTACTCTGGAACAGAAAATAAACTTCGTGTACTACTTGAAGCAAAAGATGCAAAATTGATGAATAATCGAATGGATACATTAGTCACATTTTTTGAAAAAGTATTAAATGCCTAATCATACACTCCGTTTAGCTGCTGTATTACTCTTTAGTCTAGGAGGAATTTTTATAATTGATCAAAATATAAAAATGCTTTTTGTCGATGGTTACCGTTATTATGGTGAATATATGGATCTTATTCTTGTCTATAATAGAGGAGTGGCATTTAGTATGTTCTCTTTTCTAGCAGAGTATCTAAAGTATATACAGCTTTCTCTTGTAACGGCTGTATTGATATATGTTTTTTATCTTAAAAAGATCTGTTTCGCTCTTCCTGTAGGGATTTTACTTGGAGGAGCATTTTCAAATATTTATGATAGGTTTATTCATGAGGGGGTGGTTGATATGTTCTATTATCATGCATGGCCTTACCCGATAGCGGGACAAAATGGATTTGCAGTATTTAATTTTGCAGATATCATGATTGATTTTGCTGTAGTCTGGCTACTCATCTTAAATTTTAAACCCCATTTGTGTAAAAGATAAAAGCTAATTAAAAGCAGATTTTCGCTAATATTAGCCAAAATAATAGTTATATAGCTATATAAAGAATTAAAAAATAAAGGAAATTGATGGAAATCAAATCAAATAAAATCGACACTGCTAATGCTGAAATTACAGCTACAATCTCAATGGATGAGGTAAATGCTAACATAGAAAAAATTGCTAAACAATTAAGTAAAACTGCTAATGTTCAAGGTTTCCGTAAAGGTAAAGTTCCTGTTGCTATTGTTAAAAAACAGTATGGTCAAAAACTAGTAGAAGATGCTGAAGCTGAAGCACTTCGTGGTGTTTTATCAGAAGGTCTTAAAGAGTTAGAGATCTCAAATGAGTCTTTAATTGGTGAGCCAAATATTACTAAGTTTGATAAAAGTGAAGATAAAATTGAAGTAGCTGTAAAAGTTGCAATGCGTCCTTCAATAGAGCTTGGTGATGTAGCTGCTAATGTACCTGACTTTAAAAAACCAGAAGTTGCAACAAAAGATGTAACAGCACGTATTACAGAGATCGCACAACAGCAAGCTCCTTTAGTTGATATCAAACGTAATCGTATGATGAAAAAAGGTGATACTGCAGTTATCGACTTTGAAGGTTCTGTTGATGGTGAGCTATTTGAAGGTGGTGCTGGAAAAGATTTCGCACTTACTTTAGGTAGTGGTCAGTTTATTCCAGGTTTTGAAGATCAACTTATCGGTGTAAAGCGTGATGAAGAAGTTACTATCAAGGTTACTTTCCCTGAAAATTATGGTGGAGACTTAGGTGGAAAAGATGCTGAGTTTAAAGTAAAAGTTAATCAAATTCAAGTAAAAGAAGATGTAGAGATTAACGATGAGTTAGCCGCGAAACTTATGCCAGGTGAAGAGACTCAAACTGTTGAAGAGTTAACTGCTCAAGTTACAAAACAGTTAGAGGGTGAAGCACTTGCTAAACTTTATAATGAAGATTTAAAACCTAAACTTCTTGAGACTTTAGTTGATACACTTACATTTGACTTACCAGAGTTTGTTGTTGAACAAGAGATTGATATGGCATTAAATAAAAAAGCTGGAACTATGAGTGAAGATGAGATTAAAGAGCTTCGTGAAAATGCAGACAAACTTACTGAACTTCGTGAAACTTTCCGTGAAGAAGCAGCAAGAAGTGTAAGAGCTACATTTATTATTGATGCTTTAGCACAAGAAAAAGGCGTAAAAGTAGAAGAGCAAGAAGTAATGCAAACTATCTACTATGAAGCGATGCAAATGGGTCAAGATCCTCAAAAAGCTTATGATCAGTACAAAGATGCAGGGTACCTTCCAGCGATTCAAATGTCAATGGTAGAAGATAGAGTACTCTCTGGTCTTTTAAACGATAAGATAGCATAGGTTATGAGTTATATTCCATATGTAGTAGAAAAAACGGGACGTGGTGAGCGTTCTTATGATATCTACTCACGTCTGCTTAAAGATAGAATTGTAATGCTAAGTGGAGAAGTAAATGATCAAGTTGCTTCTACAATAGTTGCACAGTTTCTGTTTCTTGAAGCAGAAGATCCAGAGAAAGACATCTATTTTTATATAAACTCTCCGGGTGGTGTTGTTACTGCTGGAATGGCTATTTTTGATACTATGAACTATATTCGTCCAGATGTTGCTACTATCTGTATAGGGCAAGCAGCTTCTATGGGTGCATTCCTTCTCTCCTCTGGTGAAAAAGGAAAACGCTATGCTTTACCTCATGCTCGTATTATGATTCACCAACCTCTTGGTGGTGCACAAGGACAAGCTACTGATATTCAGATTCAAGCAGAAGAGATTCTTCGTATGAAAGCTGAACTCAATGGAATCCTCGCTGAAAATACAGGACAAACTGTAAAACAGGTAGAAAAAGATACTGATCGTGATAACTTTATGAGTGCAACTGAAGCGCAAAAGTATGGTATGGTTGATGAAGTATTAATTAAAAACGATAAGAAGTAAGGGGTTATAATGGGTGGTACATTAAGAAGTAGAAATCGTAGAAATATTGATGATACTCACGATGTGAGTGGTGCTTCTTCAAGAGCAGGTATAGAATCTTTAACACTAGATACTCCAACAAGTGATATAGAGATTTATGCTAAAGAAGTTCTTCATGCCCTCATAGCAGATAATCTTCCTCCAACTCCAAATAACTTTTCACTCTATTTTGATAGACTCTTGGAAGAAAAAAGCGAAAATCTTCGTAAGCAGATACACTCTATGTTAGAGCTTGAAGAGAGTAATGATGCTGAAAATACTATTTTACTAGAGCAGAGTTTAAAACAGGGTTTTGGAAGTATAAAAAATATTTTAAATGTAACGGCAAATTTATATAAAAATATGTCTTTAATGACAAAAATTTTAGATAAAAGAAAAAGAGAGTTAGGTGAAAAACCTGAAATTCAAGAGGCAGTTGGTATTGTGGCTACACTTGAAGGTGATGTAAGTAAGTTAAACTCTATTTTAAAAACTCAAAGTTCTCAGATGAAAGGTATTTATGATGAGACAGCTAAGATTATTAAAAATGTAGAGCATGAGACTATTTTTGATAATCAATTTGGTGTTTATAATAAACGCTATCTTCTACGCAAGGTTGAGCAAGAGATAAAGCTTTTAAATGAATTTAAACACAAAAGTTCATTAATAATGATAGAGTTATGCCGTGATCTTAGAAAAAGTGTCAAAAATGATAAAGCGATTATTCTTATGACAAGAACAATTGCTAGATTACTTTTAAAAACTTCCAGACGCAGTGATATTGTTGCACACTATGGGAATGGCGTTTTTTCAATGCTTCTTAAACATACTGATATTGAAAGTGCAAAGAAAGCGAGTGAGAGACTTATTGATCTTGTATCAAACTCTAACTTCTTTTTAGCCGATCGCGAGATTCAGTTGAAAATCTCTATTGGTGTGACATCGATTGAATCTACTTCATCAGTAGAAGAGATTATAGTGAATGCAATGGATGGTATAGAGAAAGCTTATTCACATAAAGATACAGACTATTCTGTAACACTAAGATCAGCAAAATGAAATTAACGATCGTTGAGTATCCAGATAAGAGACTTCGTTTAAAATCAAAAGCAGTTGTCTCTTTTGATAAAAAACTGCATGACCTTTTAGACTCAATGTATCCTATAATGATAGATACAAATGGTATTGGTCTTGCAGCTATTCAGGTTGCACACCCTATTAGAGCTCTTATTTTAAATATTCCTGATGAAGAGGGTGAACAGTCTGATGAGAATCTCCTTGAGATTATTAACCCTGTGATAACAGATAAAGCGGGGGAAACAGTCTACCAAGAGGGATGCCTAAGTGTTCCAAAATTTTATGAAGATATAAAACGTTTTGATACACTTTCTCTAAACTATCAAGATAGAGAGGGGAACACAAAATCTCTCGAAGCTGATGGGCTCTTAAGTATTGCAATCCAGCATGAAATAGATCACTTAGAGGGCATACTGTTTATTGATAAGTTATCTTACTCTCGTCGTAAAAAGTTTGAAAAAGAGTATAAACGAATGCTTAAAGAGCGCAAAGAGTCTTAAAAGTATGGCAATTTGCCATATTATTTCCCCTTTCTTTACAATCCAGATACTATTAACCACTTGAAATAAAGGTGGAAAATAATGAAAACTTTACTCTGTGCTACCTATGAAGGGCTTGATGCAAAAGTTGTTGCAGTTGAGAGTACTCTCACAAAAGGCTTACCCTCTTTCTCTATTGTAGGGATGGCATCTACTGCTATAACAGAGTCAAAAGAGAGAGTAAAATCTGCACTTTTGAGCAATGATTTTTCCTTTCCTCCTAAACGCATCACTTTTTCACTTGCTCCAAGTGAGCTTTCAAAATCTGGTTCACAATTTGATCTAAGTATGGCACTTCTTATTTTACTTAACACTGAAGAGATAGAGTTACATGAGTGGTTTGTCTTTGGAGAGTTGGGACTTGATGGAAGAGTTAAGGAAAATATTCAACTCTATCCACTTATTTTATCTTTAGCAAATCAAAATAAAATCCATAAAGCGATTGTTCCAAAGGAGTCTCTGCCTAAACTCTCTAAGATTCCTAATGTAGCATTTTATGGAGTGGAGAGTATGAACGAAGCTGTTACACTTTTAAAAAACCAAGAACATGCAATACCTAGCTTAAGTAGTAGTGATATTGGGTATCCCTCTTTTACTGTAAAGGGTGAAAAATATTACTATCTTAAAGAGTATGAAGAGGACTTTTTAGATGTAAAAGGTCAAGAGATTGCAAAAAGAGCAGCCCTTATCGCAGCTGCAGGGTTTCATAACATCATTTTTGAGGGGAGTCCAGGTTGTGGTAAGAGTATGATAGCAAGTAGACTTCGTTATATTTTACCACCAATGAGTACTAGTGAGATTTTAGACTTAGCAAAATTACAAGTTTTAGATGCAAAAGAACCAACATTTAAACCCCATAGAAATATGCAATCAGTGCATCATACTTCTACGAGTGCAAGTGTATTTGGAGGTGGCAGTTATAGAGCAAAAATAGGAGAGGTTGGGCTCTCTCATAATGGGATACTCTTTTTTGATGAACTCCCACACTTTAGTAAGAGTGTTTTAGAGTCTCTTCGTGAGCCAATGCAAGATAAAAAGATACGTATCTCAAGAGTAAACTCCAAAGTTGAGTATCCAGCCTCTTTTCTTTTTATAGGAGCTATGAACCCTTGTCCTTGTGGAAATCTACTTGATGAATCAAAAGAGTGTCGCTGTAATGAACTTGAGATACAGAGATATAAAAATAGGCTAAGTGATCCTTTTTTAGATAGGATAGATTTGAATGTAGTGATGCAAAATGTAACTATTAGTGACAGACCTAGTCTCTCTTCAAAGGAGATGCATAAAGAGATAGTTTCTGTTCATATTCTAACTAAAGAGAGAGGGCAGGTAGGTTTTAATGCAAATCTAAATGATAAAGAGATAGAGAAGTTTTGTCTCTTAGATAGTGAAGCAAAAGAGGTTTTAGATATGGCAACTACTCGTTTTACACTCTCATTTAGAAGTATTAAAAAAGTGCAAAAAGTGGCACGAACTATCGCTGATTTGGATGTAAGTAAAATGATTTTAAAGAAGCATCTACTTGAGGCTTTGAGTTATCGTAGAAGATAACTCAGAAGCTATTAGACATTATAGTAAGTAGCATTTGGATGGTAGACTACAAGTGCTGAGGTAGATTGCTCAGGGTGAATTTGGAATGTTTCACTAAGTTCTATACCAAACTCTTCAGGTTTGAGCAGATCAAAAAGTGGACGGTTAAGTTCTAAGTCAGGACAAGCAGCATATCCAAATGAGTAGCGACTCCCTTGGTACTTGTTCATCTGTACATCTGCAAGTGTTGCTTTCTCTCCATCGGCTATGTTGAGGTCAAGACGTATCTGCTTATGTGCTATCTCAGCAAGGGCTTCGGCAAGTTCAACACCAAGACCGTGAAACTGGTAGTACTCAGTATAGTCGCCTCTCTCATAAATCTCTCGCTCAACTTCACTTAGCTTTGCACCAGCACTTACACAAGTGAGAGCTATAACATCATGTCTATCAGCATGAAAAAAGTCACTGAGTGCACGGTGTGGTGCTTTTCTTTGACGTGGAAAACTAAACTCTTTAATAGCATTTTTTTTGACATCTTCAAGTAATTGTCTATTTATCTCACTCTCACTAAAGTAACCTTCACTCTCATCAAATATAAGTAGTTTATTATCATCAGAACGACAGGGCCAATAGCCGTAAACAATTGTTGGTTCAAAAAGCACTTCATCAAGAAATCGAGCTTTGAGTTTTTCATAAGCAGGCCAAACTACTTCTTCAAGCTGTTTCTCATAAGCCTCTTTTGTCATCCCTTTTGAACTATATCCCCAACGAGATTTAAAAAGTATCTTATGATTTATCCAATCAAATGCCATCTCTACTTGCTGTTGTGTAAGTTTTATCTCACGGCGACCCCAAAATGGAGGTGTCGGAACATTTACATCTCGAGAAGGCATTTTTAACTCTTCAAAAGGTGGAATAATAACCTCTTTCTTCTTAACTCTTTCGATTTTTGGAGCATCAGGGTGGAGGTTTGTGTTCATATTTCCAGCTTCTATACGACTCATAGCTGTTACTCCATCAAAGGCATCTTTACAGTAAAAGATAGGACCATCATATGCAGGACGACAGAAGTCATCTATAAAGTTACGAGTGAGTGCTGCTCCTCCTAGAAGTATAGGAATGGTAATACCTTTCTCTTTGAGTATTCCAAGATTTTCAAGCATAACCTGTGTTGATTTTACTAGTAGACCACTCATCCCAAGTGCAGAGACATGACCTTTTTCCATATCGGCAAGAAAACTATCAAGATCTACTTTAATACCAAGATTATTAACTTTATAGCCGTTATTTGAGAGGATAATGTCTACAAGGTTTTTTCCAACATCGTGTACATCTCCTTTTACTGTTCCAAGGCTGAGAGTTGTGTCAACCTCTTTTTCTACTTTTGGAAGATAAGGATTAAGATGATCTACAGTTTTCTTCATAGTCTCTGCTGATTGGAGGACAAAAGGGAGTTGCATCTGTCCACTTCCAAAGAGTTCACCAACAACCTTCATGGCATCTATAAGAATCTCATTTACAATTACTTCAGGTTTTATTGTTTTACGAGCCTCTTCTACAAGAGGGATCATTCTCTCCTTATCTCCATCCATAAGAAGTTTAGCAATTTTTTCCTCATCACTCATGGCTAGATAAGCCTCATCTACCGCATCATTATCTACAGCTTCTTTAGAGGAGAAGTGTTCTATAAATCTAAAGAGAGCTTCACCATTTGGCAGGCGATTAAAGATTAAATCATCACAAATTTTTTGATCTTCCTCTGGAATTTTATTAAGAGGAATAATATGTTTTACATTGATGATAACAGAGGTTAAACCTGCTTGTACACAGTGATGTAAAAACATAGAGTTAAGATATGGTCGTGCATCTTTATCTAGTCCAAAAGAGATATTTGAGAGTCCTAAAATAGCTCCAACTTCAGGGTGCTTTTTACGGAGTTGTCTAATAGCTTCGATAGTATTGATACCAGCTTCAAAATACTCTTCATCTCCTGAACCTAAGGTAAAGGTAAGTACATCAAAAACTAAATCCTCTTTTTTTATACCGTGGCGGTTTGTAGCAAGGTCGATAATTCTATCGGCAACTTTAAGTTTATCTTCTATACTTTTAGCCATTCCCACTTCATCGATAGTTAAACAGACTAAACTTGCACCATATTTTTTAGCTAACTGACAAACTGCATCAAATTTAGGTTCACCATCTTCAAGGTTGACAGAGTTAAGAATAGCTTTCCCACCTATATGTTTGAGTGCAGTCTCTAGCCCTTTTGTTTGAGTAGAGTCTGGCATCAGTGGTAGTGCAATTTTCTGTGCATACATAGCCATAACTTCAGTCATATCTTTGGTCTCATCACGACCAGCAAAACCGACATTTACATCCACAACATGAGCACCAGCACGAACTTGTTGCTGTGCTACAGAGAGAGTCCCCTCGTAGTTCTCATTAAGGAGGAGTTCACGAAAGGCTTTTGAACCTGTAGCATTTGACCGCTCACCCACAAGTAGAGGTGCAGGCTCTTGCATAAGAGGCACAGTGTTAAAGAGTGAAGCTATAGAGTTCTCATGTGAACCTGTTGGTGCTTTTGGCATTTTATTTGTGACAGCGTTTACAAGTGCTCGTATATGTTGTGGAGTAGTTCCGCAACAACCCCCTAGAAATGAGACACCATCATAGTTTAAAAACTTCTCTTGTTGCGCTACAAACTCATCTGGTCCCATTGGGTAGTAAGTATAGCCTCCTCTGTTTTGAGGAAGCCCTGCATTTGAGTGAACACTAATTGGCTTATGCCAAAGTTCAGAGAGTGTTTTTACATGTTTTAAAACTTGTTCAGGACCTGTTCCACAGTTAAACCCAAGACTTAAAATATCAAAAGGCTCCATAATAGTTGCAATAGTTTGAGCATCTGTACCGATGAGCATAGTTCCACTCAGCTCAATAGTAACAGAAACCATGATTGGAAGCTCAGTTTTCATCTGTCGGTTTGCTTCTTGACAAGCATGTAGGGCCGCTTTTATCTGAAGAGGATCTTGACAAGTCTCTAGTAAAAATATATCAGTTCCACCCTCGATAAGTGCCTTACAAAAGTCAGTATATCCTTCAAACATCTCATCATAAGTGATATGCCCTAGTGATGGAAGCTTTGTACCAGGTCCTACACTTCCTAAACAAAAACGAGGATGCTCAGGTGTACTAAAGGCTTCACACTGGCGTTTTACAAGTGCAGCTCCTGCTTTTGTCAGTTCATAGGCTCTATCACCTATCTGATACTCATCTAAAACCCATGAAAAGGATCCAAAAGTATTTGTGGTTATAAGGTCAGCACCTGCTGTAAGATAGGCTGAAAATATCTCTTCCATAATATCAGGAGCTGTAACATTTAGGATTTCATTACACCCTTCATTCCCTTCCCAAGCTTCTTTTGAAATTTTATCATCGCGCTGCTGGAGCTGTGTACCCATAGCTCCATCAATAATGAGAGGACGTTTTTTTATTGTCTCTAAAATATAATTTTTAGTATTCATCTGTTTTAATCTTTTATGCTAAATTAATTTATATATCTTACCATTTTTGTGCATAAAGAATTCTGTAGAAATTTTTATGCTTTAAAGAGTACCATAATGATTTATGGCTATAATGTAAGTAGAAAATTATAAAGGAGTTTTTATGTTTAAAACTATTTTAATGAGTGGATTGTTAAGTTCTATGCTTCTTCTCTCGGGGTGTGGGGATGACAATAACGAAGGTGAGTCTAGACTCGAAACACAACAGATGTTGGATAATGGTGACTTTGCAGGGGTAATCTCTAAGCTAGAGTCTACGGCAACTACAAGAGATGATTATATCAACTTAGCTTCTGCTTATATGGGGAAAGCTGGCTTAACACTTACTCGCATTATTACTTCCATTACAAGTAGTGATGACACTGAAGATAATGGATTTTCGAGTTTTGTAAAAGGCATCTCAGAATCCTCTTCTCCAACAGCGATTTCTGACCTTGGAAAAGCAAATGATTTTTATAGAAAAGTTATAGGTGATAGATGTGTCTTAAATCGAACTTTAAGTGCTTCAGAGCGTGATGTTTGTCTCTATGTTGGTCTTGCAAATACAAGTCGTGCTGCAGTAACCATTGACTTGATTACTGAAGATATTGCTTCATTCGGTATTGAAGGTGATGGTGAAGAGGATTACAAACTGAAGGCTTCTGCTTGTGCTTTAGAGTTTGCATTTAATGGAAATACTGGTGAGGACTGTAATATTACACAGGATGGTAATGTGACCTTTACAGTCTTAAATAGAACATATGACAAAATAAATATCGATGTTAATGGTACAGTTGAGCAGTTTCAGTACTTAATTGATAATAATCGTACCGTTCTTACAAAAGGTTACTGCTCTAATACAGATTTTTCTACAAGAACAGAAAATACTGTAAATGGCTATTATGTATGTCCAATTAATGAGTCTCCAAATGAAGAAGATATAACTACAACAGGTGTACTTGTTGAGGTTCTCAATGGTGGTTTAAGTGCTCTTAACGGTGCAGCTACTGATGATATTAAAAGTGATATTGATGAGTTTAAGTGTGAAGTTCTTGGTGGTACATACGAGAATGAAGACTGTAATATAAGTTTAGATACACAGATTGATGAGCAGAGTATCATTGATTATCTAAATAAAGAAAATAAATAAACTAAGTGAGTAAAAAATGAAACAAAAAATATTATTAAGCACTCTCCTTGGTGCTACAACTTCTTTAATGGCTCTTGGTGCTGAACAGGCTTTTCTTTACAAAGACCCTAGAATAATGGGAATGGGTGGAGCAAATGTTGCTGTTGGTTCATACTCAACATCAGTTTTTTCAAATCCTGCAGGACTTGCAACTCTGAAGAAGGATGATGGGTTTGTTGTAGATCTTCTTGGTTTATCAGTTTCTGCAACGGGAGATATCGCTGATTTTGCAGATGATATTGGAAATGCGGATACCGATGATGAGATGACGGCTGTCTTAGAAAAATATGCAGGACAGCATTTCCATATAGGTGTTGATAACTATTCGGCTATTTCGAAAAACTCAGATGCTTTTGCTTGGAGTGTTGGTCTTTTAGCTGCATCAGATGTAAATCTTCAAGCACACCCAAATAGTGGACCAGATGGTGTTCTCGCTTCAAGTTCAAGAGGTTATGCTGGGCTTGTTGTAGGTGCTGCTAAACCTTTTACAACTAAGTATGGTCGAGTAGATGTTGGTGTGAGTGTAAAATATATAACACAACAGTCTTACGAGGGCTCTTTACTAGTAAGTGATCTTACTGATGATGACAACGATATTGGAGAAACACTTCAAGATAAGTATGAGAAAACATCTTCTGGAATAGGAGTTGATTTAGGTGTGACATATCACCCTTTTGAAAATAATTATTGGCATCCAGCAATAGGTATGAGTATCTTAAATATCGGTAGTATGGATATGGATGACAACTATGGTGGGCAACCAATGACACTGAATTTTGGTGCATCAATTACCCCAGAAGTTCCCTATCTTGATAAACTAGTTGTTGCCGTGGATTATGTAGATGCACTTAATAGCAATGTTATTAGAGATTATACATACTCTGATAGTGGAGACGTGACATATGAAGATTTTGATGATACTGATGTAATGAAACGTTTACGTCTGGGGGTAGGTCTTGGACTCATTGATAATTCATACTTTGGAACGACAGTTAATGTAGGAATGTATCAAGGAGCATATACTGCAGGTCTTGATATGAGACTTACATTAATTAAGCTTAATATTGCTACATATGAAGAAGAAGTAGGGACTGGAAGTGTAGAAATACCTGATAGAAGATATATGGTACAGCTAGGAATGGGCTGGTAAAACTGTTACAAAACAATCACATAAATTATTCTAATGATAATAATTAGAATAATTTATAATATTTAAACTAAATCAAAGTGAACCCTTAGCTATAATATAGAAAATAAAATATGGAGTGCTTATTATGAGTGAAAAAAAACAAGCTTTAAAAATACCTACCCCGTGGAGAATTAAGCGTTACTATGTATATGTAATAGCAACAATTATTTCCCTTTCTCTTCCTTGGATTATTATAGACGGGAATCACTTCTTCTTACTCTCATTTGATAAGATGAAGCTTCACTTAGCATTTGTTCAGTTTGATATGCAAGAGTTATACCTAATGCCTTTCTTATTGATGCTAATGTTTTTAGGAATCTTTGGTATGACTGTTGTAGGTGGTCGTGTGTTTTGTGGATGGGTCTGTCCTCAAACAGTTTTTCGTGTTATCTATCGTGATCTTATAGAGACTAAAATTTTAGGTCTTCGTGGACGTATAAAAAACAAACAGAAAGAACCAGATATGTCTAAACCTGAAAACAAGGTAAAGAAAGTTATCGCAGTCCTTATGTGGTCTGTTCTTGCGGTTATTGCTGGTGCTGACTTTATTTGGTACTTTGTACCACCAGAAGATTTTTTCAACTACTTGAATAATCCAGCTGATCACATGACTATGATTGGATTTGTTCTTGGTGTAGCAGCATTCCTAATTTACGATATCGTTTTCTTAAAAGAGAATTTTTGTATCTATGTTTGTCCTTACTCTCGTGTTCAGTCAGTTCTTTATGATGATCACACTGTTATGGCACTTTACGATATGCACCGTGGTGGAGATATTTATGAGGGTCATGAGAAAAAGTTTACAAAACAGAAAGAGCTTCAAGCATTTGAACCTACTGCAGAGTGTACAACTTGTGAGCAGTGTGTGACAGTATGTCCGACTCATATTGATATTCGTCAAGGATTACAGCTTGAGTGTATTAACTGTTTAGAGTGTGTTGATGCTTGTACTACAGTTATGGGTAAACTTGGTAAGCCTTCTCTTGTAACATGGTCAAGTGACTATGAAATAGTGGATCAAAAAGGTAAAACGAAGTACTTTAGACCAAAAGTTCTAGCATACATAGCACTTTTAGTTGGTATTAGTATTATTCTTGGAATGATGGGTAGCACAAAAGAGCATATGCTTTTAAACATCAACAAAGAGACTAGACTTTACTCTACAAAAGCACTTAATGATGGAAGAGTAAGAGTTGATAACTCATATGTATTCTTACTTCAAAACACTGAAAATGAGAAGATGAAATTTTACTTTGATATTATTCCTCCAAAAGGTATGGAAGGTAAGATTAAAATTATAAAACCAAGTAAACCATTTATGGCAACACCTGGTGCTAAAAAGAAAAAAGTTGTTACACTAAGAACAACAGAAGTATTAGTATCGGATCCTAGAAAAGATACTATTATCCCTATCACTATTCATGCTTATGCATTTGATAAAGATGGTAAGAAAAGTGAAAAAGTTTCTGTAATCAGAAAATCAACATTTATCTTTCCAAAAGAGAGTATTTTAAAGGCGGCTAAATAATTCACTTTTAACATGAAATAAGATAAACTTCATAGATATATTCTATGGAGTTTTTCATGTGCTTTTTCTGTAAAAAATTTCTTTTTTTTACCCTTCTTCTTTATACTATCTTAGGATTTTTCCTTCTTCCTTTACTTCTAAAACCACAAATTATAAAGAGTGTCGATGAGAGTTTAAATGCTCATATCTCTATTGAAAACATCTATTTTAACCCTTTTATCTTTAAGTTCTCACTAATCGATGTAACCCTACTTGACTTAGAAGAGAGACCTCTTCTCTCATTTGATGAGTTTTTTATAAACATAGACCCGAGCTCTCTCTTTTATGATGCACTACATATCAAAGAAGTTTCTCTCTCTTCACCACATATTTATCTTAACAACTCAAAGGAGAAAGGGATAAATCTTTTACATATTCTTAAACCCTCTGATAAGCTTCAAGAGGAGAAAAGTGAATCATCTCTTCCTCGTGTAATCATTGAAAAAGTCTCTATGATAGATGGGAGTGTAGCTATAGAGGATAGAACAAGAGAGAAGCTCTTTAACTTTACTGTAGAGGGTATAGGTTTTATGCTTGAGAACATAGATACTCAAGAGTTAGATACTCAAGATGCAAAGCTTCGCTTCTACTCTCATTTAGGAGATGGTGGTTTTATAGATTTTAAAGCAAATATTGTTGGTCTTGATCCTTTCAAAGTAGAGGGAAGTCTAGATTTTCAAGCGAGTCAGCTCTATACAGAGTATAGATATATTCAAGAAGATTTAAACCTTGAAGTAGCCGATGGTAAAATCTCTTTTCACACCCTCTATAACTTCAATGCAGCAGATATAAATAGCACAGCAGTGAAGAATTTAAAAATGAGTCTATCAAACCTCCGTATAAAACCAAAAAACCAGACTAGAGATGTACTTACACTCAAAGAGTTTTTTATTGATGATGCAGTTGTTTATCCATTTGCACAAGAGGGGAAGATAGAGAGTGTAGGAGTATCGCAACTTCATATAGATGCTAAACGGGATACTCTTGGGATAATAGACTGGTTAGAGTTTATAAAAGTAAAAGAGAAGGGTAATACTCTAACAAATGAAAAAAATAGAACAACAGAGACTAATAACTGGCAATTTCGAGTAGATAAGCTTGTTTTAGAAAAGATATCACTTCTTTTTGAGGATAGTGCGGTGACACCGGCTGTAAAAACAGACATAAGAGAGTTTGATTTTTATGCGAAAGATATAACACTTGCAGGGAAAAGTGCTATATCTTATAGTGTAAAACTTGATGCAAATGAGAATTTTCACTGTCAAGGGGAGGGAAGTCTCATACATAAAAAGCTAAATCTTACTTTTAATGGTAGCTGTCGAGATTTAGATTTAGTGCACTATAAACCCTATATAGATAAAGCTGCTAAAGAGAGTTTATCTGTATATGATGTAGTGTTACAAAGAGCTACTGCTGGAGTAGCGTTTCATCTACAAGTAGAGGAGGGAGAGAACAATAAAACGAACATTTTACTCAAGGATACCTCTCTTACTCTTGATGGCTTAAAAGTAGCTAAAAGAACTACTTCTGAAAAGCTAATAACACTCAAACATATGGGGGTTGAGGGTATCTCATATGAGAGTAGTAAGAGTGATGTAGAAGTTGGACTTTTCGAGATAGAGGCATTAAAAGTAGATGCAAAACGGTATAAAGATGGGAAGCTTAACTTAGAAAATCTCGTAGTAGCATATCCTGAGAAAAAGAAGAAAAAGAGTGAGAAGAGTCAAGAGAAAGCTCTTACATTTTTACTAAAGAAGTTCTTAGTGGCAGATACAGAGATTGTATTTGAAGATAACTTCTTAGAAAAGAGAGTAAAAAATAGGATACAAAACATAGCATTTCGTGCAAATAATATCTCTCTTGAAGAGGGGACATGGTTTGATTATCGTGTATCAATGCTTGTAAACAAAAAGGGAAAAATTAGTAGTCGTGGAAAAGTGAAACATACCCCTCTACAGCAAAAAGGTCGCTTTAGCATCACAAACCTTGGACTCGTTCCTTTAACTCCTTATCTCCAAGAGAGCAGTTATGTAGCTATCGAAGATGGTAGAGTTTCATTAAAAGGTAAAGTCTCTTATGCACCTTCAAAAAAGAGTCCCGATGTACGAGTTGAGAGCTCCTTTTTGTTAGAGTCTCTTTTTATAAATAACTCTAAAGATAAAACGACACTTCTCTCTGTAAATGATGTTAAAACAGATCATTTTACACTCGAACTCTCTCCAAATCGTTTTTATATTAATGAGTTGGATGTAAACTCTTTTTATGTCAATGCTCTCATCGATCAAAATAGAACGATGAACTTTCAAAAACTGATGAAAAAGGGTAAAAATACTACTCCATCAAAACAAAAAGAGAAGAGTGAACCCTTTCCTGTAAAGGTTTTAAAAGTGAATGTTAAACTCGGAAGTGCAAAGTTTGCGGACTACTCTATTCCTCTTCATTTTTCTACACATATACATAACTTAAATGGTGTTTTATATTCACTCTCAAATGTAAAAAAAGAGACTACTTATGTAGATATAGTGGGGGATGTTAATGAGTATGGTTCAACTTCACTCAGAGGAAGTTTTGATGGCTCAGATCCTTTTCTTTACACTGACTTAGCATTTAGCTTCAAGAACTTAGATATGCACTCTTTAAGTGGTTACAGTGCATCTTTTGCAGGGCATGAGATAGATGATGGAAGGCTTTATTTAGATTTAGGGTATGAGATACTGAACTCTGAACTGCTTGGTAGTAATAGTATTATCATGAAAAAAGTAGTACTAGGAAAAGAGATAGAGGATGAGAATGTTACTATCCTTCCTTTAGGTTTTGTCTTTGGACTTCTTGAAGATAGTGATGGAGTTATAGATATAGATATGCCAGTAGAGGGCAATGTAGATAACCCTGACTTTAAGTATGGAGCTCTTGTTTTAAGTACTATAGGCGGCCTTGTTGCAAAAGCGGTAACATCTCCTTTTAAGTTTTTAGGTAAAGTGATGGGCTTTGATGCAGAGGCTATAGAGTTTGTTCTTTTTGAACCAGCTCGAACAGTTATCTCTCCTCCAGAGAGAGAAAAACTAGACCAAGTCTATAAAATAATGCTCAAAAAACCAAAAATATCACTCGCTATTAGGGGTAGTTATGATGAGGTTCTCGATACAAATACTCTGAAAATTGATGCTCTGATAAATAGAGTGATGAAGAAGAGTGGCATTAAAAATAGAGAAGATCATGAGAGTGCTATGAGTACCTCACTCCTTGAAGATATATATGAAGATATGCGAGATGATGATTACCTTGATAGACTTCAAGAAGAGTTAGAGAAAGAAGATAGTAAAGATTTTGACCATAGATACCATAATAAACTTCTTGAACACTGTATAGAGATACAGCCTATAGCCAAGAGTACTCTTCTAGCTTTAGCTGAGAGTAGAGCAGATGCAATGGTGAATTACTTAGTAAAAGAGAGAGGTATCGCAGCCTCTCGTGTTATAAAACTAGTACCAAAAAGTTCACAGAGTGAGGGTGGAAAGATGGTAAAAGTGCTTATGCGAATAGAGGTAAAATAACTTTTTGGTATAATTGCATTTCTGATTTAAAACTATTCTAATATAAAGGATTTAGATGTTAGATATATCTAAATATAAAACATACACAAAGGGTTTACTTGCCAGTATTGCAGTAGCTATTGTCGCTAGTATCATTACTCACTTTATCTCTTTTAGTACAGCAACTGTAGCGATTATTCTCGGAATGATAGTAGGAAACAAATTTTACAACACTTTTCATGCAGAAGATTCTAAATTTAAAAGTGGTGTAAAGTGGGCGGAAAAAGACCTTTTGATGTTTGCTATCGCACTTATGGGGATAAACCTTAACTTTACTATGCTCGCAAACTTAGGGGTAAAGACTATCTTGATTATCGTTTTTGGGATGATGTTTACTATCACTATGGGTATAGTTCTTGGGAAACTCTTTAAACTAAATCCGAAACTCTCTCTAATGATAGGTATAGGAAATGGTGTCTGTGGTAGTTCTGCCATCGCTGCAACATCAGGTGTAGCAAAAGTACAAAGTAATGATATCGGTATCAGTATAGCACTTGTAAATCTTATGGGAACAATAGGTATATTTTTAGCACCATTCTTGGCACATCTCTTAGGGTTCACAGATATTCAAGCAGGAATTTTCACAGGAAATACTCTTCAAGCTGTTGGTCAAGCAGTTGCTGCTGGTTTTAGTATCTCTGATGAGGCTGGGCACTATGCGACAGTTGTGAAGATGGGAAGAGTTTTACTTCTTGTGCCTCTCGTACTTATCTTAATCTATGTAGCAAAAAGAGAGAACAAAAAAAATGGTGAAGAGATAGAAGCGAAAGGAAAAGTAGGTGTTCCTTCGTTTATTCTTTGGTTTGTAGGTTTCTCTGTTGTCGCTTCACTTGGATGGTTACCAAAAGAGGTGGAGACAATTATAGGGACTGTAAGTCACTACATCACGCTTATAGCTATGAGTGCTATCGGTTTAATGATACACTTTGGAACTATAGTAAAGAGTGCAGGAACAGCATTTAAAGTCTCTTCACTTCTCTTTGCACTACAACTTATGTTTAGTGCTTTACTTATAAGTCTATTATAATTTTATGGTATGATATCTGCGAAACATTGTTTACATTCGCAGGTTGATTACCTGCATGTGGGAATGAAAGCTCAACTGTATTTTACAGTTGAGCTTTTTTTTTGCTAAATTTTTAGTGAAATTGTGGGTTGTACTGGATGGGATCTCTCATAGAGGAGGTACTTGGCTACTTAGCCAAGTTGTTTTAGCATAAGGAGAGGGTTAATCGCCTCTCCTTATTTTTCATACTATATACTTATACACTATCAAGTTCTACATAAGGGTGATTGAAGCTGTATTTTTTCTTTATCATTTTGTAATTTGTAATTATTTTTTTAGAAAAAAAATCGGGCTTACTTTCAGTAAGCGAAGAGCAAGAGATAAAGAGTGCCAATTCTGGTATGAAAGCAGAAGATGCTAATAAGATAGCTGAAGCATACACTAAGGGTGGAGAAGAAGCTGCTAAGAAGATGGCAGAGTCGTTAAGTGAGGGTGCTAAGCTAGATATGAATTTGAGTGCTATTGATGGTGCAGGGATTTTGTCAGGGACTATGGCAGGGGCTAAGACGGCTAGTGATTTAAAAGCGGTTGATGCTCACGGGGGTTCTGAACAATATATTTCTGATAAGTCTGGTTCCACATATAGTAAAGAAATCACAGAGGCTACTGCTGCTCAATCTTTTGATAAGCCGGATATGATGAATAAAAAAGCTGGAATAATTATTGAAAGCAGAAGATCTGCAATGGGGGATGCTGCTGCTGAAAAAATAACTGCATCAATGGTGGAGCAAGGGATACTAGAAGAGGGATCAACATCCAAAGATTTTACAGCCACTACTGGTGATAAAGCAAGAAAGGCTTATGCTCAATCTAAAGCAGGAGCAATGGAGTCTGATGAAAAACTGATGATTGATGATAGCAAGGTAAATGTTTCTCAAAATCTAACTAGCGGTAAAGGTGTAGCTACTTTTGATTCGGCTAACACATCCGTAACAGGTACTCAACATACATCTAAAGTGACTGATGCAGCAACAAAGAATTTACAAGATAGTGCAGAAGCAAATGGTTTAAGTCCAGATGAAATCAAGCAGCAGATGGAACAAACAAAAGCTAATGTAAATGTTGCGAATAAGCTAGAAACAGGATTAGCTGCTACAGTCATTAATGGAAGAGTCGGTAAAGATGGAATCGTAGCATCGGAAGAGAATGGAGGAACTAAAGATAGCTCATTCTTAGCCGAACACATTGACGAGATGGCTATTGCTACAGGTGCTACGATGCTAGGTGCAACTGGATTGGCAGGACTAAATAAATACTCAAAAATCGTGCAACCAGAAAAAATTGCAATGTCTGAAAAAGATATGACAAGCAGAGGTTTTACCCCTAATGAAAATGGTGATATGGTTGGAAAGAATGGAAATATTGTAACTCAAAAAGATGGCAAGTTTTATGATGAGAGTGGTGATGTAATGAAAAAAGATAATCCAAAATATCAAAATGGCATAGTTAAGAGAGGATATGATGCGAGCGTTAGTAAGACAGGAGATTTACTTAGTAGTGTTTCTCCATTTACCAAGACCAAAGAACCCTTGGATGGCTCCACTGATAGCACCAATCAAAATCAAAATGGCAAAAGCAACGACAGTGGACAAGATAGCCCAAATAATAAAGTTCATAATGACTCCTCAAAAGATAATATTGAAGGAAAGTCTCCTTCTAAAGATAGTATATCAAAAACGCCAAAAAGTCGCAAGTCTACTTATAACCCTGCAAAACTAATTGAGGCACAGGGGAAAGTAGAACTTTGGAATGAGTGGTGAGTGAAATCAGAGGAACTAAAAACCTCCTTTAAGGGCACTATGACATAAAAGATTATATAATTTACTAAAATAGTTTTAAAGGAGTTAAACACTATGTCAAATCTGCCTAGTACACTTAACTCCTTTTGGCTTTGGCGAGAAGTATCCTCTAAGCTTGGTGTCTCAAATCCGGCTTATAAGTACTGGAAAAACACACCAAATATGAAACTAAACAACAAGTATGTTTTTATACAAAAAGAGACCCTCCCCCCTAAACATCTTCACATAGAAGAGATTTTGACAGACCTCTCTGGACATCTTCCTATAAAGTTTGCTTCTGATCAACTTCATGTAAATGAACATCTTTTTTCATCAGAGAAGATGCGACTCCATAAAGAGTTTGAGTATAAGTTTGTAGAGGATGTAAAGTTTGTAAACATCAAGAAGTTTTTTCGTGAAAATGGTATCAAGGTAACAAAAAATTCTCTTGTTCAGCTTGGAAAAATGAGAGATTTAGAGTTCTCTATAGACTCTACATTTTATCGTTTAAAAGATGATTATGGTGTGGTGGTTTACGACTGATGAATTCTTTTTTTATAGAGTTTAGAGATCCTCTTTTCTCGATTATCACTTTTTTTCTTATCATCTTCATTATCTCTTTTTTCTCCTACTGGTACAGTAAGTACAAAAACAGTGAAGACTCAAAGTATCTCGATGAGTTTCTAAAACAGTTCCGTACACTCCCCTCAAAAGATGAACTTCAAGTTCTCATTAGTAGTGGAGAACTCTCTGAGAAGTCGTGGCTACTTCTTGCCCACTCATACTCTAAAAATGGAGATTATGAGAAGAGTATAGAGATCTATAATGAACTTTTAAAGATAAACAGTGCAAATAAAAGAGAGACTATGTTTCTCCTTGGAAAGACCTACTTTAAAGCGGGTTTTTTAGAGCGTTCTAAGCAGATATTTTTAAGTATACTAAAAACAAACCCTAGAACACCTCAGGCACTTAACTACTTGCTTCTAGTCTATGAGTATATGAAAGACTTTCAGGCCGCACAAGATGTTTTAGAGCCCCTTGATGAGCTCAAAAAAGATATTAGACTCGATAGTACATACTTAAAGACACTCGCTCTTTTAAATGAGCCGAAGATAGACCCAAAAGAGAAAGCCGTGCAGCTTCTTAGTGAGTATAAAAACCATCATCATTTAGCACATATGATTTATGAGTATATTTTTCGAGTAGATCCCGCTTTAGCTTGGGAAAACTTTGACAGCTCAAAGAGCGAGTACCTGAGTGATATCCTTTGGAATTTGGATTTAAAAGATTTGAATTTAGATATAATTTCACAAAATGGTTATCTTAGAGAGCTCTACAGTGCCAAATCCTATGTCTCAATGGCAGAGGGTAGTTCTGTGTTTGAGTTTGATGTACTCATAAAGCTTCAAGGCAAGTCAAATGCTACTTTGAGTTTTGAGTATATCTGTGACAACTGTAAGGTAGTGTATCCTTTTGTTTTTAACCGCTGCTCCTCCTGTCATGCTATAGATACAGCACGGGTTGAGTGGAGCTTGACAAAAGATTACTATAAAGATTTTAGTGAAGAAAATAACTCTTTTCAATAATTATAAAAAGACTCACGATAAAGAGGAAAAAAAATGAATAAAAATATAGAGATACTAGAGAAACAGCTTGATTATGAATTTAAAGATAAATCGCTGATTATCGAAGCGCTGACACATAAAAGTTATAAACAGCCCTACGATAATGAGCGCCTTGAGTTTCTTGGTGATGCAGTACTAGACCTTATAGTAGGGGAGTACCTTTTTGTAAAGTTCAGAAAGTCAGATGAGGGAAAACTCTCAAAGATTCGTGCTTCACTTGTAAATGAGACAGGCTTTGATAAACTTGCTCGTGCACTCCACTTGGGAGATTATATTTTACTCTCAAATGCAGAGGAGAACAATGGTGGTCGAGAGAAGTCTTCACTCCTCTCAAATGCTTTTGAAGCAGTTATGGGGGCTATCTATCTTGAGGCTGGACTTGATATTGTAGGTAAAATAGCTATAGACTTGATAGAGTCAAATCATGAGGATATCTCACTTGACTCTCTCTTTAGAGATTTTAAAACAACACTTCAAGAGTTAACACAGGCTCGTTTTGGAATAACACCAGAGTACATAGTCCTCTCAAGTCGTGGACCTGACCATCTTAAAGAGTTTGAAGTTGGTGTTTTTATAGAGGGTAGAGAGTATGCTCGTGCTCTTGGAAAGAGTAAGAAAATAGCACAACAAGAAGCAGCAGAGATAGCAGTGCAGATGCTAAAAGAGGAGAAGTAATGAATAGCTTTGGAATGAAACTGCGTTTTAGTACTTTTGGAGAGTCTCACGGAAAGGCACTCGGTTGTCTTCTTGATGGAGTTCCAGCAGGTCTGGAGATAGATGAAGCATTTATTCAAAGTGAACTTGATCGCCGTAAACCGGGAAAGAGTGAGTTTGAAACAGCACGAAAAGAGGCTGATAAAGTAGAGATACTCAGTGGTGTTTTTGAGGGGAAGAGTACGGGTACTCCTATCGCTATGATCATTTTTAACACAAACCAAAAGTCTAAAGATTACACAAACATTAAAGATGTGTTTCGTCCTGGGCATGCAGACTTTACTTACTTTCATAAGTATGGTATTCGTGACTACCGTGGTGGTGGGCGTAGCTCTGCTCGGGAGACTGCGGCTCGCGTTGCAGCTGGTGCTATCGCTAAGCTTATGTTACAAGAGCTAGGGATTAGTGTTAAGAGTGGTATCTGTGAGGTGGCTGGAATTAAAAGTGAAGCTTTTGACTATGAAGCTGCCAAAGGGAGTCTCATCTATGCACTTGATGCAAAGGTTGAGGATGCTCAAAAAGAGGCTATCTTAAAAGCTAAAAATGAGCATGACTCTGTTGGTGGTGTCTCTCGTGTACTTATAGAGGGTGTGCCAGTAGGGCTTGGTCAACCTCTCTACTATAAACTTGATGGTGTCTTAGCAGATGCTATGATGGGTTTAAACGCTGTAAAAGCAGTAGAGATTGGAGATGGCGTTTTAAGTGCTCGCTCATTGGGCTCACAAAACAATGATGCAATTCGTGCTGATGGTTTTGAGTCTAATCATTCTGGTGGTATTTTAGGTGGAATAAGTAATGGAGATGATATAGTAATTAATGTATATTTCAAACCGACTCCTTCTATCTTTAAAGAGCAACACACTGTAACTACGACAAATGAAGAGGTTGACTTCTCTTTAAAAGGGAGACATGACCCTTGTGTTGCGATTCGTGGAACTGTTGTTTGTGAGTCTATGGCTGCATTAGTAGTGGCGGATATGTTACTACTCAATATGGGTTCTCATATGGAAGGTGTAAGTAAATATTATAACTAGGAGATAGAGATGTCTAGAGTTTATAAAGATAATGTAAGTGATGAGTGGTATTTTCCAAGTGATGGATATATCCTGAGTGAAACAGATGCTAATGGAATTATTATATATGCGAATGAACTCTTCTGTGAAATGGCAGGCTACACTTTAGATGAACTTATTGGAGAGCCACATAATATCGTGAGACATCCTGATATGCCTCGCATAGCGTTTAAAGGTCTCTGGGATGATGTACAGTCAAAAGGTTTCTGGACAGGTATAGTAAAAAATATACGAAAAGATAGAGGTTACTACTGGGTTCATGCAACTGCACTACGACGTGTACATAGTGATGGAAGTGTTACATATCTCTCTGTAAGACGTGTTCCAAATAGAGAAGAGGTCTCTAGCTGTATTACTCTTTATGCAGAGCTTAAGTCTCAAGAGTAGCTCTTGAGAGTCTACTTTTAGAAAATTATTTTGCTAAAAGTGGATTTATATTTTCTGTATCTATACCACCGAGTGAGTGTATAATAGCAGGGATCTCTGTATCTAGTTGATGGATTTTTTCAAGTTTATCTGCATCAGTGATATTAAGTGCTGCAGCCCAAGCACCTAGTGTTGGCATACCAATAACTATCTTATTCTCACCCTCTTTTATATAGGCATACATTGAACATGGTGCAAACATCGCAGCTTTAGGAAGTGGGTTCTTTCCATCAAAAATAGTATACGAGAAAGGGATATGACAGAGTGACCATACAACATAAGCACTATATCCAGGAAGAGCATCCTCTTCACTGTTGAGACTCTCTTTCATGTTATAAAAACCAGCAATGATGTAGCCTTTTGTTTCAAATGCTGACTCATATCTCTCCTGAAAATCATCAAAAAAATCATCAATATCTTCAGGCTCATCAAACGCTATCTCAAAGTTCATCATAGTCTTCTTAGCATAGCCTTGAAGTTTTGTGTATGACTTAGTCGCTTTTGGGTACTTACTCTCAATAGCTGCATCAAGAGGAATAAACATCTCTGTAAATTTTGCTCTTACATTTTTATCTTCTATCTGTAAGATATCTAGTGCTGCTTGAGGATAGATATGTGTGATGACTGTTTTATGATCTGCTTTTTTTCTATAGATAACAAGATTAAAAGGAGTAAAACCACCAATACGAGGATCTGTGTTAAAAAGCTCTCTCGCTTTAGAGTCATTGACAAGTGAAGAGAAAGAGAGTTGCTCTAGCTTCGTCTCTCCTACCTGTTGTACATAAACATTTTGAACATTATGGTGTGGATCATTAAGAAAGAAACCAGTTTTTTCTACTGGTTCTTTTGTAAACTCGAAAAAGTCTTTATCAAACTCCGTAGTAGCTGTATCTATAGTATACTCTACAGCTAGTTTAGTGTTGTTACTTGGAGTAAATTTTGCACTCAGAGGTGTTAAAAGTAGACTAGAAAGAGTAGCTAAAATAAGTGTTTTTTTGAGAAGTTGCATTTGTTTCCTTACGGGTGAAGTAGATTAAAAAAAGTCTAAACTTTGAAAAGTGTACAATTTTTTTAATATGTTTAGACCACCATAGTGGTGGCCTAAAAAATAGTTAGAGACTACTCAGTCATATCAGTGATGATAGCTTCGATATAGCCTTGAGCTTCACGAAGTTTTTTAGTACCCTCTTCATCTTCTGTCATGCCAATCGTAGTGATCCAGTTGTCAACAGATAAGAATCCCATGTACATTTTGTTTTCGCCAACTTTTTTATAAAGATAGAAAGAACATGGAGCCCAAGCACCTGCTTCTGGATGATCTTTAGATACAGGATAGATTACATCAAATTTACAGATAGAGTAAGTATGGTAAAAGTCATAAACACCAGTATACCCTTGGTCATCAAAAATCTCTTCTTGAACATTTGTGTAGTTAGGAAGTAAGAAACCTAAAGGCTCCATTTCACCTTCAAATTCAGCTTCAAAATCTTCGATAAACTCTTCTGCAGTTTGATCATCAAGTTCAACTTCCATAGAGAAGTTAGTTGCTAAAGATTTGTTAGGGAATTTAACTGTGTGGTTTAACTCTTTAAATGAACCATCAGGCATTGCAGTTTTAAGTCCTTTTTTGATTAAAGCAGCATATGCCATTAAGTCTGGATCAGTTACAGGAATGTTAGTCGCTCTAGCCATACCGTTGATAGTAAGAGTACTGATATTCATACAACCCTCTTTACCTTCCCAAATAGACATAGTAAGTGGTGTTAATGCACCAAAACTTGGATACTTTTTGATAAGTTTGTATGTTAGTTCATTGTTTACATACATAGCAAGGTTATACACTTTGTAGTGTAGTTTACCAAATCTTGTACCAAATGGTTTATTCATATCGTTGTTACCAGGAACACTTAAACCTACTGAGTCAAAAGCTTTTTCAATAGACTTTGCAGTGATTTTACCATCAGCATTTGGTGTAGAGAATACCTGTACATCTTGTATTCTCTTAGGTTTTTCAACAACAGGAGCACTTGGTGCTTCATTGTTACAACCAACAATAGACATTGCTACTAATGCAGCGAGTATCAGAGAGTATATTTTTTTCATCTGAATTCCTTATTTTTAATTATTCTTGTCGATTTTAGCATTATTAACATATAAAATATATTAATAGTTTAAAATTTCTACTTTATCATCTAGCACTATTTCAGAACTTCCCTCAATGACTCTAGCAAAGATCCCACGATCATTTTTGAGTAGTTTAGGAAGTTTAGAATTTACTGTTGATAATCCCTTACAGAGTGTACAGTGTTGTGTGATTTCAAGAATTGTATCTCCAATCTTGATCTTATCACCATGTTGCAAAGTATATGGATTTATATCAATAAGAATATTTTCTCCTAAAGAACCAGTTTGTAATTTTATGCCATTTTTTATGGAGAGTTCGTAGCTCTCTTTAGATGTAATTAAAATTGAACGCATTGGGTCTTTAGAGTAAAACTTATCATTGAGTATGCCATTAGGGTCTACTTTTATACCTGTTACACTCTCTCTGCCTTTAGATTTATCTGCATCTGTTATGAAGAGCTCTAAGACTTTTCCTTCTGATTTAGTTCTCATGTTTTCTCGGATCTATTATTTCGTTATCTTGACTTTTCTGAAAGCCTATCTTCTCTTTATAAGTATCTAGTTTCATAGAGCTATTAGAATGGCTATAAATATAGTGTAGAATGACTAAAAACTCTGACTCATCGTTATAGCCTACACTTGCATACTTAATATCACCACCATCATCTAAAAAAAGTGCAGAGGGGTAGAAGTCATAACCGATTCTTTTGGCAAGACATATACCACCACTCTTCTCTCCTTTATAGATATACGTATCTTTATGTGAGATATTTATCTGTATAACTTGAAAGTTATTCTCTAAGTACTCTGCGACATCATCATCTTCAAGGGTAAACTCCTGCATACTATTACAGTAGCTACAGCCAACTCTATGGAGATATAGCATTACTTCTTTGTTAGAATTATGTGCATTTTTTAAGATTTTGTCTATATTGATTTCGTTTGAGAGTAGAGAAGTTTGAAGAAGTGCAAGTGCAAAAAAAGTCTTAAAAAGTTTTTTTAGCATCTATTGCACCGAAATAAAGTTATAAATAACTAGCAAAAATGCTAATTATTTAATTTTACCTTTACCTTTACCAGTTTTACCTTTACGGTCAGTCCATGACATTAAAAGTTTGTCACCTTTTTTGAAACCATCTGCTTTAAATTGGAATTTAAAGATAGGGTTTTTAGAAAGGAACTGAGAAGTAGACATGTCAAAAACAGTCTCTCCATTTACAGTACCAGTTAGGTGAAAAATAAAGTTAGCGTTTTCACGATCACCAGTTTTTTTCTCCATCATGTTAAATGTAGACATTTCGTGTTTAGCCATAGCTTTAACTTTTATAACACCATTTTTTAATTTTGCTTTTACTTTCATAATATACCTTTATTAATTAATTTTTATAGTTAAGGGAGGAAAGGGATTAACCTTCACATCCACCAAGTGCAACATCTAAAGATTGTTTAGCTGCATATAATTTACCATCTGTACCTTCAGCAACGACAGTAATAGCACCTGATTTACCCATTTTAATTTTAATAGAGTATTTGTTAATAGAGTATTTGTTTGTAGTAATTGCACATACAGCAGCTTCAGGGTTTGCATCTTGAAATACTGCGATAGATTTAATATCTTTATCACAAGAAAAATCAACAGGGATTGCACCACCATTACTCGCTACTTTTGGAGCTGTTAAAGAAACACCTTCCATTACTAAATCAGTAGAACCGTACATTGCTTTGATAGCATCATCAACAGTGTGAGCTGACCAAACAGCTGGTCTAGTTTTTCTATAATCTTCTGCATTTACACTAGCAGGTACAGCAGCTAAAGCTAATGCACCTAGAGTTACGTTTAAAAAATTTCTTCTTTCCATAATTATTCCTTTTGTTATTTTACTTTACCAGTAGTGATGTAATCAACTACAGTTTTAAAGTTAGCATCTGAAAGGCTTGTTCCACCTTTAGCAGGCATACCACCCTCTGTTCCATGAATAGCGTTTGCATAAACTTTATCCATACCCTTAGTTAAGTATCCAGCCCATTCAGCTGAACCTGGAGAGAGGTAAGATGAGTGACACATAGCACAAGAATTTTTATACTCTTTAACTGGGTCTACTTTTACCTCTTTTTCTACAGGTAAGTTTCTAGTACTATCCATTGGAGGTAAGAAGTCTTTAATCCCACCATTTTGAATATATCTAACTTTTACACTATCTTTTTGACAATCTTTTAGACAACGATCTTCGTATTTTACTTTAAGTGCACCAAAGTTAGTTGGATTAGCATAGTAAGCACGTACATTGTCACGACCATTTGGTCCATCAATATTTGGTTCAAAACCATCTACATTTGGCATTTTAACTTTAAGAAGTTTTGCACGATCGAGTACATACTCATCATCAACTTCTTCACCATCAATCTCAAACTCATTAATATTTAAAATATATGCAGTAAGTGCATAAGTCTCATCAGTACTTAATGATTTACTAAATGGGTGAGGCATACCATCTTTGATGTACCAGAAAAGTGTACTTACTTGTGGCCAGTATGAACCAAATACACGTACCGGACCATCTGCTTCAGGATCTTTCCATCTGTTGTTAGTAAGTGTTTTCTGCATCTCTACAGCGTTTCCTTTAGAGAGTGATGGATAACCACCACCACCTGAACCAAAGTCACCGTGACACATAACACACTGTGCTTCATAAAGCTCTTCACCATCTTCAACTGAACCACTACCTTCTGGTAAACCTGTACCATCTGGCATAACATCTTTATTCCAAGCTTTTAGTTCATTAGCAGTTGGCACACGACCATTGTTAATATTTGCTGGAATGTTAGTGTTTACATAGTAAGGACCAGTTTTATCATTTACAACAGGATAAACAACACCACCATCGATAGTTACTTTGCCATTTAATGTATTTGTAGCAGTTGAAGTATTCGTGTTTCCACCACCACAACCTACAGCAAATAGTGCAACTGTTGCTGCTACAGAAGCAGAAATAATTAATTTACGATCTAATTTGAACATGGTTTACCTCTCCTGTCTCTGTTACTTCCCAAGTCTCTACCGCATTTCTGTGGTAAACTGATTCAACACCCATTACACTAACCTCTTGGTCAATTGTAGGTTGAATATATCCAGCATCATCCATAGCACGAGAAGTTAGGTAAAGTTTATCACCTTTCTTGTATGTATGCATGTAAGACCAACGAGTCCATGATTTTGGAAGTACTAGACCTTTAAGTTTAGCAGCTTTATAGTTGTCTCCACCATCAAAAGAGATGTCAACAGCAGTAATAGTACCCATACCTGACCATGCAAGTCCTTCGATCTCAACAACATCACCATCTTTAAGATGTGACCAGTCAATCTCTGGAGATGGAGAAGTGACAGTTGAGTTAACTTCATTTGCATAGAAATGCTGAATAGCTTTACCAGTTGGTTTTAGTGCAGTATATTTAGAAGTCTCTTCTTTAGCATACCATGGCTCAGCAGAAAAATCTAAACGCTTTAACCATTTAACACATAAGTTCCCTTCCCAACCTGGAAGAAGAAGTCTTACTGGGTAACCTTGTTCTGGACGAAGTGCTTCACCATTTTGTCCCCAAACGATCATAGCATCATCAAGAATCTTATCAATAGGAACAGAACGTCCCATTTCAGAGTTATCAGAACCCTCTGCAAGCATCCAGTTCGCTTCATCTTTAAGACCTAAATCTTCTAAGATAGTTTTGATGTAAACACCAGTCCACTCAGCACAAGACATAAAACCTTTTGCAAATTGGATAGAGTTGAACTGTGGTCCACGCCACTCTTGTCCACCATTAGCAGGACACTCAATAAAGTGAGTACGAGTTACAGATGGATAGCGTTTTAGTTGCTCTAAAGTAAGAACGATAGGCTTCTCAACAAGACCATGAATCATTAAACGGTATTCATTTGGATCTACATGTGCAACACCACCATGTGAACGTGAGAAAAACAGACCATTTGGTGTAATGATTCCCATTGACTCTTGTATAGGTGTTACTGCGATTGATGCTCTAAAGTTCCCTGAAGCAAGAAGTTTAGTATTTCTTCTTAATACATTATGCTCGTATTTTGAAGGTACACCATAACGGTTTTTTGTTACTGGATCACCCCATTTTTGGCCCCATGAGGGATGGTGCATGATTGCTGGGTCATCAGCTCTAGCATTTGATGATACAAGAGATGTTCCAGCAATAGCAGTTACTGACATAGCAGCTGTTTTTCTGAAAAAATCTCTTCTATCAATTTCTTGATTAGATTTTTTATTATCCAAATTGTCTCCTTTGAAAGATTATTATTGCTTAGATTTATAAATAAAATAAACTGTTTTAATAGTTAAAACTTTTAAGCTTTTACCTCCACATTATGCCATTTTATGCTTAAGTGAAAATATATGATTGGAGCTAATAGGGTGTTTAATGAGATAAAAATGTGATATTCGAGAATAATCTCATATAAGGTGTTACCAAATGAAACTTTACTGGGAAATTTCTTTTGGTAAGATATTTAAAATGAGGTATTGGTCATGTTGTGTGTCTATGAAAAATACAATAGTGAAATTCTCGTGAGGAATATCTTTTATATTATCATCATCAAAGTAGATTGACTTTTTATACTTCGTTGCTTTTGTTGGTATATTAACAATTATAGTATCAAGATAGAGTTTGAACTTTTTTGTTGCTGCAAAGTCCTCTTTGATGAACTCATCTAAGATACTCTTGAGACTGTTTTCAAAAAGTTCACTACATAAAATATTCATGAGTGCAACTTTTTGGCTTGTTCTTGAAGCCATGTGGAGATCTCTTTCATACTTGAAAAGTAAAGTTTTGCTTTAAAACCATTAGTTTTGTACTCTTCTAAGGCTTTTTGCATTACTGCTACTTGTTGTTCTCTATCTTTCATGGTTACTCTTCTGCTTCCTCATCATCTTCATCATCATCTTCAACTGGTGCAGTGATTCCATAAAGAGCATTTACCTCTTCATCAAGCATCTTAATATCATCAATAGCATCTTCAAAAGCTTCTATTTTTGCTTCATCTTCTTCTTCCTCTTCTGCAGTAGCTACAGCTTCGTTGAGTGAGTCCATTATCATGTATGATTTAAAAGGTGTTCCGTGGTTATATACTAGCTCTCCACCCATTTTCCCTTGAAGAAAAGTTGTAGCTGTTGCACCAAGAAGAGCTATGATAGCTGCAGTTTCGATAAGACGTTTTCCTAGTTTACATCCAATCATCTGAACAATAGCAATAATACTCATCGCAATAGCAAGATAGAGACCAAGGTTTTTATGAGAGATAAGAGTTGCTTGACCTGCTTCGCTTAGGTAGTCATATATCTGTGGTCCTGCTTGGCTTCCTGTGTACCAAACACCAATCATAGCAATCGCTGCTAAAAGAGTTAGGCGTGCTGCAATCTTTGAGAATAGTTCACCTTTTTTTGTAAGGTAAATTAGTCCAAAAGCAGAGGCAACGACTGGTAAAACCATTGCAAAGTGAGCTGTAGCTGGGTGTATCATCATAGAAGAGTCCTTTTTTTCGAATTATAGTTAAAGCATTATATCAGAGATCTTATTAAATATAATAAATAATTATATTTAAGTTACTTTTTATCCATTGCATCTTTGGCAGATTTGAGTGCTGTTCCAAGTGCTTCTTTGGCAACACCAAAGGCTTGAATACCCATACGTTTTGCCTCTTGTGCTTTTGGAGACTTGAGTGCAATGTCTGCTCTTTTAACCGCCGTTTTTGCAAAGTCTGAAAATCTATCTTTGAGAACTTCCGCAGTCTCTTTAGAGATATGTACTAACTCTTCAAGATCATAAGACATAGCTTTGTTGAGATCGAGAAGAATTTTTCTTGTTGTTTGTGTACTCTCACCAGCTTGTGTTGCTACCACTTGTGAGAAGAGTGTATCTGTCTGATTTAAGTCAGAGATAATAGTGTCATAATCTTCTATAAGTATATGTTTTGCTTCCATAGGCATAAACTCAAGACGTTTTTTAAATCTGTTTATAGATTTTATAAGACCTCCACGCATACCTTTGAGTGTTGCACTTAAAATCTGCTCAGCTCTTGTTGGTGTCGCTTCTGCTACATCAATAGCACTAACAAGTATTGTAGAGAGAATTTTACGAACACGAATAGTATTTAAAGAACCCTCTTTTATAGACTCATAAGTCATCTCTTTAATAACTTCTGTCGTTGATTCTGAAATATCTCCTTCACTATCTTTCTCTAAAGCGGTAATAATAGCAGACTCGACCATCTCACTTAAAATATCATAAAGGTCTATAGATTGAAGTTTTACTTGATGGAGTTTTGAGAGAGCTGAAGGTGTCTCCATAAACTCATCTTCTAAAGCATTAAAGATCTCATATTTTGTATCTTGAAGCTCTTCAGATTTTTTCTCTAAGACTCTCTCTATCGCTTCTTTTTGACTCATAAGTGCTTGAAGATCCTCTTGGAGTGTTTTTGTCTCTAGCTCAACAATAGTAGTAGCGAGTTCACGCATCTCTTGGAGTGTTAATGAACTTGCCTTTATGTCACTCTCATTTACAGCAGTAGTAACACGTTTGCCTATACTTTTATATCTTTTAGAGTAGTTCTCTTTTAAAGTTTCTTGTATTGTATTATTTGACATAAGGATTTCCTCTTAGTATTAGAGAACCATCTTTATATCTTGATGGCGTTTAAGTGCATCAAAGATAAAAGTACGGTCATCTTCATTGTGAACAAGTATATCGAGATTCATACTGATATACTTACCTGTTTTAGACTTGTTTGATGATTCTAGTGAATGATCTCTCTCATCTATTACATCACGGATTGCCTGCTCTAGTGCTGCTCTCTCAGTTGCTATAACTTTGTAGCACCAGTTACACGGATACTCTATAACTACTTTCTGTTTGCTATCGTTGATAGTCTCCACTTTTGCCTCCTGATTTTGTTTCTAGTTGTACATGGCGGATAACCATTCCTTTATCTATGGCTTTAACCATATCATAGATAGTAAGCAACCCTATACTTGTTCCTGTAAGGGCTTCCATCTCTACACCTGTTTGACCAGTAAGTTTTGCTGTTACTATTAACTTAAATCCTGGAAGTTCAGGTAACTCTTCAACATCACAGTTAATTCCACTGAGGTTTAAAGGGTGACACATAGGAATCAGGTCACTTGTTTTTTTAACTCCCATAATAGCGGCAATTACAGCTGTCTGAAGAACAGGACCTTTTTTTGTTTTTTCACTTACAATAGTGTCAAAAGCATCTTGGCTCATCTCTATAATACCACTTGCTACTGCTACTCTTGTAGTCTCTTGTTTATCACTTACATCGACCATCTTAGGTCTTAGGTTATCGTCTAGGTGTGTTAAGTTCATAGTTATATTCTTTGTAATTTTTGTATATTATAGCAAAGAGGTGTTAATAATTAGTTAGGGAGTAATTTAAGAGCTTGTTGATACTCATGTGGATGGTTGAGATTTAAAAAAATTGTTTCATCGCTAAAGGGTATGAAAGCTGTATTTTTATTTTTGAGTAGATAGCCTAATCTATGTTGCTCTGTCTCTAGCATCTTAGTAAAGTCATTGAGAAGAGATTTATGATAGATACCACAGAGTGGCTGTATACCTAATGGTGTTTTAGCAACGGTTGCATCATTAGTAGGGATGTCATGTGAAAAGATTGTTTCTATAGTGGGTAGATCTATAAAGGGTGCATCTACGCTAATGGCGAAGAAAGTTTCACAGTTAAGTTTTTGAAAAGTAGTTACGAAGCCGAGAGTTGGTGCATAAGTCTCATCGATAGGGATATCATAAACATATTTTGCAGGAAAATTAAATTTTGTATCTTCTTTACATGAGATGTAAACATCTGTAAAAAATTTAGAAAGTCTTCTGTATTGAAATTCAATAAGAGTATCATAACCAGCGAAGGGGAGGAGTGCTTTATTCTCACCCATTCGCGAGCTTTTTCCCCCTGCAAAAATGATGCAAGGAGTATCAATCATCTTAGTTTCTTGTGAGTTCAGCTTCAATTCTTCTGTTCTTTGCACGACCTTCAGCCGTATCATTTGTTGCGATTGGATCTACTTCACCTGCACCTTTTGCGATAACTCTTGAAGACTCTACCCCATTGTTGACAAGGTATTTAGCTACTGCATCTGCTCTTTTTTGAGAAAGTTTTTTGTTGTAACTAGCACTTCCTCTACTATCTGTATAACCAACAATTTTAGCACTGTAGTTTTTGTTTTTATTTAAAAAAGCACTATACTTTTGCATTTGAGGGAGAGACTCTTCTTTAATCTCTGCAGAGTTCGTTTTAAAAGTTACATCTAATGTAATAATTTTTGGACATCCATCACTATTTACTTCAGTATCAAGTGGTGTGTTTGCACAGAGGTCTTTCTCATTTAAAACACCATCATTATCTGTATCAGCATTACATCCCTTTGCATCAACGGCGATGTTTTCAAGAGTATTTGGACATGCATCAGCAGCATTTAAAACGCCATCGTTATCTGTATCTACATTACACCCTTTAGCGTCAACCTTGATTCCCTTTAGAGTATTAGGACAACTATCTGCTTTATTTAAAACACCATCTTTATCATCATCTTTCTCTACAACAGCTACTACGACAGGCGCAACTACTGGTTCAGCTTCCTCTACTACTGGTTCAGGAGTTGGCTGGGATGCTGGTGCTGACTTTGTATTGTCTCCACCAAATGAAAAAGTTAACCCAACCATAGTGATGAGGTTACTATCTGCCATACCTGTATTGTTTGTTCTTAGTTTAGCCATATAGATAGCTTCCATTTTAAGTGCTAAATGGTCAGTAAAAGGGATTTTAGCTCCCGCTCCTGCATCTAAGAAAAAACCATCATCAAGCTCATTACTCGGATTTTTTACAGCTTCAAAACCAGCACCAAGTTTTGCAAAAGGTTGGAACATATCCATAGTGTCAAAAGTATATACACCATTAAATGCTACACGAACAACACGTGTATCTTGACCAGCAATCGAGCTACCATTGTCATAATCAACACCATCTGAGTATAGTAAAGAGAACTCTGGGCTTATCTTTGAATCTGGAGTGTTAAATTGAATCTCAAGACCACCCACTGGGTAACCATTGTTTTCTACACCGAAGTTACCTTCCGCAAAATCATATCCTATCATTGGAGAGATCTCAAACTTATGTTGTTGTGCAAGTGCTAAACTTCCAGCAAGAAGAGCTGGAATAAGAAGAAGTTTTTTCATGGGTATTTATCCTTAAATCATATAATGCTGAAATAGTAGCACACAGAAGTGAGAATCTAGTGACTCTTATCTAGGGTCTGTAATGTAACCTGTAATAGCAGAGATAGCAGCAACGGCAGAGTTTGCTAAGTATACTTTAGATGAGCGACTCCCCATACGACCAACAAAGTTTCTATTTGTTGTAGAGATTGCTACTTCATTGTCTCCAAGTATTCCCATATAACCACCAAGACAAGCACCACATGTTGGATTACTCACAACACCACCAGCCTCGACAATAATATCAATATAACCTAAGTGATTCGCTTCACGTAAGATTTTTTGTGTCCCTGGTGTTACGATAAGACGAACATCTTCATGTACTCTTTTACCTTTTAAAATTTCAGCTGCAACTTTTAAGTCAGCTAAACGTCCATTTGTACATGAACCGATAAATGCTTGATCTACTTTGATCTTATCTGCCTCAGCCTGAACTACAGAGTGACCATTTGATGGTAAGAAAGGATAAGCGATAACTGGGTCAAGGTTAGCAACATCAATCTCTATAACTTTTGCATAAACTGCATCTTCATCTGAGTAGTGCTCTTTAGGTTCACGTGCAAGGTTCTTATCTGCTAAAAACTCTCTCGTGATATCATCTACCGCTACGATTCCAGATTTTGCACCTGCTTCTATAGCCATGTTACACATAGAGAATCTATCATCAATAGTAAGATGTTCTATAGTTGAACCTGTGAATTCTAAAGTTCTATAAAGTGCACCATCAACACCAATCATACGGATAATCTCTAAAATGATATCTTTTCCTGTTGTATGAAGTCCTGGTTTTCCCGAGAGAACTACTTTGATAGACTCAGGAACTTTAAACCAGTTGCCTCCGCTTATCATTGCGAATGCTAAGTCTGTTGAACCCATACCTGTTGAGAATGCTCCAAGAGCACCGTGTGTACATGTATGTGAATCTGCTCCGATGATTACATCACCAGGAACAACAAGTCCTTTTTCTGGTAAAAGAGCATGCTCTATCCCCATATCTTTTTCATCAAAAAAGTTTTTAAGTTTATGTTTTTTTGCAAAGTCACGACTAATTCTTGCTTGATTTGCTGATGCAATATCTTTTGCAGGAATAAAGTGATCAAGTACGATAGAGAAACCATCTGGATTTGCGAGTTTCTCTGCACCACTAAGGTTAAATGCTGAGATAGAGATAGGAGTTGTAATATCGTTTCCGATAACCATGTCGATGTTTGAGCGGATGATTTCACCAGCGAAAACTTCGCGGCCTACATGCTCTGAAAATATTTTTTCTGTAATAGTTTGAGCCATAAAATGAACCTCTTATAAGTATATTAATTGCGTGATTATAGCGTAAGAGGTTTAATCTAGCTTTTTAATTCTGTTTTGAATGTAGTGTGCAACTGATTTTAACTCGATGTCATTATATCTTTTACCCCATGCAGGCATATCTGCTTTATCTGTGCCCCAAAATTTCCCGCCATATTTAGCAAATAGAAAAATTTGATTTTCATTAAGAAGTGTTCTTGTGAGATTGTAAGGATAAATAAAAGCATGTCGCCCTTGTGAGTTTTTGGTATATTCACTGACTGCATCACCTTTGATTCCATGACATAGAGCACACGATTTTTTGAAGATCTTTTCACCAACTAGCATACGGTTTTGAAGCTCTTGTGTTGAAAGTGGGGTACTTTGTGAGAGAAGATCTCTTGTTTTTATCTCTATGTTTTTATTAAAAGTTTGGCTGACATAGTGTGCAAGAGAGTAAATCTGTTTATCACTAAGTAGATACTTAAAGGCAGGCATAATATCGGAGTGTGCACCCCAGAAGTGTGCCCCCTCTTTAATGATGGCAAAGGACTGCTTTTGATTTAAAATAGTACGATCTAGTTTTCTTGGTTTTACAAGTAATTTTATCTCTTGATTTGTTTCACCTGAATCAGAGTGACAGCTGATACAAGCTTTTTTGTAGAGCTCTTCTGCCTCTGATGAGAGAAGAAGAACAGAACTTATCCAAAAAATTAAAAGATATCTCATATCTATTTATTTTGTAACTTTAACTTTAATAAGCATGTTAGGATGAATAGCACACTCAATGTTAAACTCCCCTTCCTTTTTTATTTTTACAGATTTTGTAGTTCCTGTAGCTTGCATACCGATGTCAAACTCATTATCTTCATCATCAGTATAAGCATTGTGAGAGAAGGGATCTGAGTTTTTAAAGGTGATGGTATCTCCTACTTTTACATTAAGTGTGCCTGGTATAAATGTTTTATCTTTTTGGTCAACAATTATCTCTCTTGCGAAGAGTGAACCTGTGAGTGTTAAGAGTAGTAAAATTACTGTTTTCATATCTATCCTTTTTATTGTGGAAATTTTTTTGGAATAATTATATCTAAGTCTGGACCAGTTAATGTTTTTGTAAATGAGACAATTTGGTCAATCTCTTGTTCGTTGAGTTCTCTATCTTTCATTGATGTAGATTTATTCTTTACATCCATTTCGTAACGGCCGCCAGAAGCACAGAGTGCAGTTGCTTCTTTAAGTGTTTGAACACTTCCATCATGAAAGTATGGATAAGACTTTGTTACATCTCTTAAGGTTGGTGTTTTCATTACACCATACCAAGCGGCACGTTTTTTGACATTATAACGGCCAAGCTCTTTGCCCTGCAGCTCTCCATCATTAAGACCAATATTATGAAAACTTCCATCTGTAAAGTTAAAACCATCATGACAATCAGTACAGTGTGCCTTATTTTTAAAGAGTTCAAACCCCTTAATAGCATTAGGACTCATAGCCTTTTTATCACCCTTTATATATCTATCAAAAGGAGACTCTGTCGAAACAATCGTTCTCTCAAAACTAGCGATAGCTTTTGCTAAAGACTCTTTTGTTAGACCCTCATTTGGATATGCAATTTTGAAAAGTTTTACATAACCGCTAATAGCGTTTAACTTAGGAATGAGAGTTGAGAGTGGCATATTCATCTCAATATCTGCTTCTAGTGGTCCAAGTGCTTGTTCTTCTAATGTTTTGACTCTTCCATCCCAAAACTGTCTGTTCTGATAAGCAACATTGAGTAGTGTAGGAGAGTTTCGTGGACCTCGTTTTTTCTTAAACCCTAAAGCCTTTGTAACAGGAACTAAGTCTGTCCAACCTCGTTTTGGATGATGGCAAGTAGCACAGGAGATAGTGTTGTCACGAGAGAGACGCACATCAAAGAAGAGAAGTTTCCCAAGTTCAATACGCTCTTGTGTAAGTAGGTTGTCTTGAGGCACTGGAACAGTAGTAGGACGTAGCCACTTTTGTATCTCAGATGCAGACAATGAGCTGACACTCAGTATGAAAAATAGAAAAATTAATAAAAACTGTTTCATAAATATTCCCTAAATAGTGTACTTAAGCGCTTTTTTTGTAAACTCTGTAGAGCAGAAAAACATTGCTATAAAGATAGGATTTAATTTTACCTCGTCATCACTAACCATATCAAATACTTTAAAGTTAAATCCAGCACCATCATTTTGATTCTGTGGTGTTACAGTAAATTCGATAGGAGAGAGCGTTCTAATAACATTTAAAATAAGTTTTCTTTTTTTCTGATTTGGCTCACTTAAAATGTTGAAATCTGGCTCTTCAGCACTTCTGTGAACTGCAAGAATCGTCTCTATTACATCTACTTTATCCTGAAAAACAACTTTGTTCCATTTGATGATAGTATTGTTTGAAGAGATTTGACATGCTTTAAAAGAGAGTGGACTTGGTTTTTTACTTCGCATCGCCTCTATAAGTGCTAAAAGAAAGTTTGTTCCACCAACATTTTCAGCTGCTTTTGTCATAAAAAGATGGACAAGGGCCTTAGTATCTTCATTTTGTTTATTAAAATTACACATTTATTTTTTTTCCTCTTTGGTATATAGGGTTACCTGATTTTTACCGTTTAGTTTTGATTTGTACATCATATTATCTGCATATTTTACAAGGTCTATAGTCTTTCTTGCATGATCAGGATAAATAGATATTCCAATACTTGCACCTATGTGTACAACTTTGTGATTTACAATTATATCTTTATTTAGCTCATTAATGATTACTTGAGCTACTTTTTCTGCTTCTTGGATATTTTTAATGTCTGGTAGAATAACTGTAAACTCATCTCCTGAGAGGCGAGAGGCAATATCTGTTTTTCGAATAGAACTTGTTAAAATATTAGCAACTTTTTTCAGGAGTTCGTCTCCTGCTTGATGTCCGTAGGTATCGTTAATAGCCTTAAATCCATCAAGATCTATAAACATAAGTGCTACACGGTAATTATATCGAAAAGCACGGTTGAGCTCATTTTGAAATTCAATGTTAAAGAGAGTTCTATTTGGTAGTTTTGTAAGTGTGTCATAGAGTGCAAGGTTTTTGAGCTTTTCACGGTTTAAGATAACATAGATAGAGAAAAAATAGAGAAGTATAAAGACTGTAAGAAAGAGAATTTTTAAATAGTTATGTTCTATCTCTATATTACTGAGGTAATCAGACTCTGTATAGGTTACAATATATGCTGCATTCCTATTATTTTGTACCCCTTTAAGTGGTAGAAATGTCAAGATAATATTTTGATAGTTATAAATAATGGCAATTGAGAAGGGTTTCTCTTCCTTAATTTTTTGTTGTATTTTGTACCTTAGCTCTGGTGTTGCTATCTTATCGTAGAGCAGTTGATCATTTATCCGTTTATGTGTGATACTCTCTATATAGTACTCTGTACTCTCCCAACTATTTTGATAATTAATAAGATAATTCTCCTCTATAATAGTATTTTTGGCAATGTTCTTAGATACTAAAATATGGGCATCATATACAAATTCATCTGTAATGTTTTTAAGAATATAAGCAGTGGAGAATCCTATCTCTACACTTCCTAGATGCTCTCCCTCTGCTGTTATAAGTGGATAGACAAAGCGTAATCCAACCATAAACTTACATGCTTCAAAAGCATTCTGCTCTTGGAGTGTTCTATTGGCTAGAACAACAGATGGTTCTATTTTACTAAGATCATCTCCAAACTCTGTAGGTTTATACATTCTTAAGAAGCTTTTATTATCTGGTGTGTGAAAATGTATTTGGGAGATTCCCATATGTTTGAGTCGTTTATAGTTTCGTTTGAGCAGATTGTAGGCTTTCTCTCTTGCCGCTCTTTTTCCTATTTCATCTGAATCTTTGGCTTTTTTTAGTGTATCCATAAGTTTATGATTATGTGTGTACATAGTATGAATATCATCAGACATAATCTTTAAGTATCTGAAAACTGATTTGTACTTTACATGAAGAATCTCACTCTGAACAGTAAGGTAATACTCTTTTTTATCAGTAATCAATTTATCGATCAGAAGTGATCCCACAAAAAGAAGCAGTGAAAAAATAATAGTAAGTAAAATAAGTTTATCTTTTTTATTATTGAGCATTAGACTCCAGTAAAAGTTATCTTATCTATATTATACATCACTCAATGCTGTTTTAATTCTTAAAGCATATATGAACTTAAATTTCCTTAAGCGAATCATAATCACAAAGCTATTATGATGTCGTAAATTAAAAGCGGACAAAAATTGTCTGATTTAAAAAGAGTGATAATCATTCTTAAAAAAAGAGGAAATAATATGCAAGTATATTTAGATAATAATGCTACAACAATGTGTGACCCACAAGTAGTAGAAGCGATGCAACCCTTCTTTAGTGAGCTTTATGGAAATCCTAACTCACTTCATAAGTTTGGAACAGCATCACATCCAGCACTCTCAAAAGCGATAGATCAAGCTTATACTGCGTTAAACGCAGCAGATGCTGATGATATCGTTTTCACATCATGTGCTACAGAGTCAAACAACTGGGTTTTACAGTCAGTATTTACAGACCATATTGTAAACGGAGATAAAAACCATATCGTTACTACGGAAGTTGAGCATCCATCAGTTCTCTCAACATGTAAGTTCTTAGAGGAGCAGGGTGTAAAAGTTACATACCTTCCAGTAAATGATCAGGGTGTTGTAGAGCCACACACTGTTAAAAGTTTTATCACAGAGAAGACAGCACTTGTCTCTATCATGTGGGCAAGCAATGAGACAGGGATGATTAATCCTATTGATGAAATCGGAATTATCTGTAAAGAAAAAGGTGTTCTTTTTCACTCGGATGCTGTTCAAGCCGTTGGTAAAATTCCTGTTGATCTACAAGCTACTCATGTTGACTTTGTCTCATTTTCAGCACATAAATTTCACGGTCCTAAGGGAATAGGTGGTTTATACATTAAAGATTCTCAAGACTTAAGCCCACTTCTTCATGGTGGCGAGCATATGGGTGGACGTCGTTCAGGTACACTTAATGTTCCTTATATTGTAGGTATGGGTTTAGCGATGGAACTTGCTACGAAAAATATTCAAGCGACTATGTCTAGTATTCGTGCAAAACGTGACCGTTTAGAGGATGCTCTTTTAGAACTTAGTGATACTTTTACTGTCGGTGATCGTGCAAACCGTACACCAAACACAATTCTTATCTCTATTAAAGGGGTTGAAGGTGAAGGTATGCTTTGGGACTTAAACAATGGTCAAATTGGAGCATCAACTGGTTCAGCTTGTGCTTCTGAAGATTTAGAGGCTAACACTGTTATGCTTGCTATCGGTGCAGATAATGAACTAGCACACACAGGTATAAGACTTTCACTCTCTCGTTTTACAACGGATGCTGAAATCGATTATACGATAGCACACTTTAAAGATGCTGTTGCAAGACTTAGAAATATCTCTAGCTCTTTTGCAAAACAGCAACCAACGAAGGGTGGCGAAGCGCAAGCTTGCGAAATGCACTAAATAGAAAATTAAACAAATTTAAAAGTAAAAAAAAGGAAAACAGATGGCAAAAGCAGACATATTAGGCGACTCTCTTTGGGACGCATACTCTGATAAAGTAACAACTCTTATGAATAACCCTCAACATCAAGGGGAACTTTTCCAAGGAGAAGTTGAAAAACGTGGTAACAAGCTTATTGTTGCTGATTTTGGTGCAGAGTCTTGTGGTGATGCAGTGCGTTTATACTGGGAGATTGACCCAGCGACAGACACTATTGTAAACTCAAAATTTAAATCTTTTGGTTGTGGTACTGCTATCGCATCATCTGACGTAATGACTGAACTTTGTATCGGTAAAACAGTACAAGAGGCTGTTAAAATTACAAACATTGATGTTGAGTTAGCACTTCGTGATACTCCAGATGTTCCAGCTGTGCCACCTCAAAAAATGCACTGTTCAGTAATGGCTTATGATGTTATCAAAAAAGCTGCAGGTCTTTACATGGGTGTTGATGCTGAGAGTTTTGAAGAGGAGATTATCGTATGTGAGTGTGCTCGTGTATCTCTAAACACTCTTAAAGAGGTTATTAAACTTAATGATCTTCATACTATTGAAGAGATTACTGACTACACAAAAGCGGGTGGTTTTTGTAAGTCTTGTATCAAACCAGGTGGACATGAAGCTCGTGAGTGGTACTTAGTAGATATCTTAGCTGACACTCGTAAAGAGATGGATGAAGAGAAGATGAAAGCTGCTGCTGATGCTCAGGCTGCAGGTGGTGGTAACTTTGAAGAGATGACTCTTGTACAACAGATCAAAGCTGTTGATGCTATCATCGATGAGAATGTACGTCAGTTCTTAATCATGGATGGTGGTGATATGGAGATTATCGACATCAAGAAAAATGATGGATATATTGATATTTATATTCGTTACCTTGGTGCTTGTAACGGTTGTGCTTCAAGTGCAACTGGTACACTCTATGCGATAGAGTCTACTCTTAAAGAGAAACTCTCAAGCAATATTCGTGTTTTACCTATCTAGTCTCATAGTAGCTAGTTTCTCTAGACTAAAAGTATAATACTTTTAGTCTAGATGCTCTCTTTATCCACAACTAAAACACCTATATGTGAACTGTTTATAAGTTGATTTGTCCAGTGTATATTTTTTTCATAAATCTTTAGTTAGCATGTCTTATTGATTTTTCTTCTTCTAACATACTATTTAAAGTACTTATAACCTCTATAGACGCTTTTTCAGCTGCACCAAAATAAGTCATAACATTTTTGGAGTGCTCTGTACAAGTACCTTCTTGTACACATTTTACTGCTTTTTGAATGTTTTTATGTACTTCTTTGTGGGGTGCTGCCATTTTATTATAACTCGGAACCTTTCCAAATTTTTCTTTTCCATTACCTTCTAAATACCATTTGCCAAGTCTACATTCACTATCTGTTGCAAAATTCCCCGTTACTTCTCCTGTAAAAACTGTTTTATATCCATTTGCTTTAAATAGTAGATGGTCAAGTTTACTTAGAACCATAAAAACAGCATAGGTAATATCTTTGTTCTCTTGGGAAATAATTTGAGAATTACTCGAGAGGAGAGACATCTGTTCTTGAAAAATATCCATCTGTTTATTTGATTGATTAGATAACTCCTCCATTGCTTGAGAGTGTTCATGAACTTCTTGAGTGTTTTGTTTTAGGGATGAAACGGATATTTCCACTTCACTTGTTGCTTTTTGTGTTCGTTCGGCAAGCTTACGTACTTCATCTGCAACAACTGCAAAACCACGACCATGTTCCCCTGCACGTGCTGCTTCTATAGCTGCATTAAGTGCTAAAAGGTTTGTTTGGTCTGAAATATCTTTGATAAGGGTAATAACATCAGTAATACTATCAACATTAGAGTTAAGAGTATTTACCTGTTCATAAGTACTGGTAATATGCTCTAAAAGAGAACTCATAGTTCCTGATAGTGTTACGATTTCAGATGAACACACCATAGTATGTTTATTGTTTTCACTATTTCTTACATCTACATCTTTTAAAGCTTGAAGATTGTTCTCTAAATCCTTTTGAATTATAGTGAGATCTCTATCGCATCCATCTGTTAAAGCATGAGTTAACGACTTAATAAGTTCGTTCATAGTTTTGTTAGATTCTGCATATCGAGCTTGCTTTTCTAACTCACCTTTTTGTTCTTCTATCAGTTGTATCTGCTCTTTTAGAGTAACAATTTCTCTCTTTTGAGCATCTAATTCATCTTTGAGCTTTGTATCGTTCGAAAAAAACATTTACTTCCTTTTGTCCAAGCATGTTTAATAGTAACTTAATTATAAACAATAGAGGAAAGTTTATAGTTTTTTGATAGAATGATGTCATGAAAAAAGTATATTACTCTGAGATTACTGATGCTCTTGTATCTGATGGATATATTGTTGTGAAAAATGCTTTTAGTGAAGCATACTGTAAAAATTTATTGGATTTAGCTCTTGATGAATCAGAGTATAAAAAAGCGGGTATTTCAAGTAGTGAAAAACTTCATATAGACTCTACAAAGCGTCGTGATAAAACGCTATGGATAGATGAAGATGGAGCAACCTTAAGTGAGTACTTATCCTTTTGTAGAGGACTTCAAGAGTATTTAAACCGCTCACTCTATCTTGGACTCTCCTACTACGAGGCACATTTTGCTATCTATGAAGAGGGTGATTTCTATGAGAAACATTTGGATGCTTTTAAGGGGAGTAAAAACAGAGTTGTAACTACAGTTTTGTATCTAAATGAAGGGTGGAGTGAAGAGGATGGTGGTGCACTTATAGTTTATGATGAAGATGATAAAAAGATAAAAAAAGTAGTGCCAAACATGGGAACTCTAGTCGTTTTTCTAAGTGATAAATTTCCACATGAAGTCCTCCCTACAAATAAAAAACGCCACTCTATTGCAGGGTGGTTTCGGGTAGATAAGAGATGAAAGATATAAATTATTTAGCACTTGGTGGTACTCTTTTTATCCCTGCTTCTCATAGCTCTTTAAACGCTATTGTTAATGAGCAGAAGTATAGTGGGCTTAAGAGTGTGGTGATTGACTTTGAAGATGGACTGGAGAGTAAAGTGTTTGAAAACGCTATGAATACTTTAGATAGCGTTTTAAAAAACATCTCAACTCTCTCTCCTTATGTTTTTCTTCGGGCAAGAGATAGTGAACACTTAGAAGAGCTTCTACTTTTAGACTCTATCTCTACTGTTACTGGTTTTGTGTTAGCAAAGTTCTCTTTACTTAATGCAGATACTTACTTAGCATTACTACAAGATAAAGAGTTCTATATGATGCCGAGTATAGAGGGGTCTGAGCTTTTTAATCATCAAGAGCTACAGGAACTTAAAGAGAAGATACTCACTAACAAACAGAATGTTTTGTTAGTTCGTTTTGGACTTGAAGATATGTTACGACAGCTTGGAATGCGCCGAAAATGTGATGAGTCCATTTTTGACTTTAGTAGTACCTCTGTTGTAGTTGGTAACTTTATAGCCACTTTTAAGAGTGCTGGATTTGGAGTGAGTGGTGGTGTTTATCCCTGTTTTAAAGATAGAGAAGGGTTTACTCATGATGTGCAGAGAGATCTCAAAGAGGGGCTTTTTTCTAAGACTATTATACACCCAAGTCAAATTGAGATTATTAATAGTCTTTATTGTGTTACTAAAGAGGAGTTCGATGAAGCTACAGATATCCTCTCTGCAACATCTACTCTCTTTGCACAAAATGATAAAATGGCTGAGGTAATTACGATGGAGCCTCATTCAGAGATGATTTTACAAAGAGCGAGTCTCTATGGAGTAAAGGATTAACATGCATGAACATATAGCAATTCTACTTATCACTCTTGTGATTTTAGGGTATGGATATATCTCAAAACTTTTAGAGAGATTTAGTATCTCAGGGCCTATGGTTTTTACCACTATAGGTATTTTACTCTCATCCTTAGTCTCTGGGGTAGTTGATGCTAAACCGAGTACAGAAGTCATAACCATTATCGCTGAAATTGCTTTAATTATTGTTCTTTTTTCAGATGCTTCAACACTAAATCTTAAAGAGCTTCGATGGGGAATCCCCTCTCGGTTACTGTTTATTGGACTTCCTTTAACTATCGTTTTATCTACACTCTGTGCAATGTATATCTTTCCTCAAGAGAGTATTTTGTACCTATTTTTGATGGCACTGTTACTCGCTCCAACTGATGCTGCACTCGGCAAGGCTGTTGTTTCAGATAGAGATGTCCCTTTAAAAATTCGTTCAGCTATTAATGTTGAAAGTGGACTTAATGATGGGATAGTTTTTCCTATCATTCTTGGGGCATTAGTCGCTATAAATCAGTCTATAGATAATGTGAGTGGAACATACTGGCTTGTGTATGTTTTGCAACAAATTAGTGTTGGTGCTATAATTGGGAGTTTTATTGGCTATCTAAATGCTAGATTGTCTCTTTTTTTCATTAAAAAAGGAGATATGGGAAGTGCTTATAAAAACCTTTTACCCTTAGCTATAGCCATTTTTGCTTACTATGTGGCAGAGTATCTTGGTGGGAATGGTTTTATCGCTGCATTTTTTGCAGGACTTCTTTTAGGAAACTATAACGAGAGTTTAAAAGAGAATGTGAATAACTTTGCAGAGAGTGAGAGTGAACTTCTACTTCTTATGAGTTTTATGGTCTTTGGTTTTACTTTTGTTCCCTATGCAGTAGAGTTTTGGGATGTTCGTGTTGTAGTTTACTCTCTCTTAAGTCTTACTTTTTTAAGGATGATTCCCGTGGCTTTGAGTCTTATTGGGACAAAGCTTGATATGGCAACACTTCTGTTTATCGGTTGGTTTGGTCCAAGAGGTATCGCTTCTGTTTTATATATTCTCATTGTCGTTGATAAGATAGAGGGTGTAAAGGGGCATGAAACTATCTTTAGTGTAGTAACTTTAACAATTTTAATGAGTATCTTTTTACACGGTATAACAGCAAAACCTTTCGTTTCTCTTTATGGTAAAAACCATCATTAAAGCAAAGAAAATGTATAATTTTTACTACTTAAACATTAGTCAAAAGAGAATTTATGAAACAGTTTGATAAAGAGCACATCCTCCACCCTTATGCCCCCTCACAACCCTTAGCCGAGATGCAACTTGTAAAGTCTGCTCATGGCGTTTACTTAGAGCTTGAGAGTGGTGAGCGAGTCATTGATGGGATGAGCTCTTGGTGGTCAGTTATACATGGCTATAATGTACCTGAGTTAAATGATGCAGCAAGCAAGCAACTCTCTAAAATGAGTCATGTTATGTTTGGTGGTTTAACTCACGAACCTGCAATTAAGCTTGCTCAAACGCTACTAGAGATTACAGATGAGAGTTTAGAGCATATCTTCTTTAGTGATAGTGGAAGTGTGAGTGTTGAGGTGGCATTGAAGATGGCGTTTCAGTATCACAACTCACAAGGCAATAGAAAAAAAATAAAGATTTTAGCCTTTGAGAAGGGGTATCACGGGGATACTTTTGGAGCGATGAGTGTCTGTGATCCTGTTACTGGAATGCATACGGCATTTGAGGGAATACTCCATAAAAACATCTTCACAAAAGCACCAGAACCCGCTTTTAGTGAGAGTTGGGATGACTCTTATATGAGTGACTTTAAGAGTAAACTAGAATCACATCATGAAGAGATTGCTGCTGTTATACTTGAACCCATAGTGCAAGGTGCTGGTGGTATGCGTATCTACTCGCCACACTTTTTAAAGCGAGTACGAGAGCTCTGTAGTGAGTATGATGTACTGTTTATCTTAGATGAGATTGCAACGGGATTTGGTCGGACTGGAAAGCTCTTTGCCTATGAGCATGCAGGTGTAAGACCTGATATACTCTGTGTAGGAAAAGCACTAACTGGTGGTTATATGTCACTCGCAGCAACACTTACAAGTAAAAAAGTGATGCAGGGAGTAGAAGAGGGAGGTAATGTTCTTATGCATGGCCCAACCTTTATGGCAAATCCTCTCGCATGTGCTGTGGCAAATGCCTCTTTAGAGCTCCTTTTAAACTCCCCTTGGCAAGAGCGAATCCAAGCAATAGAGCTACAGTTAAAAGAGGAACTAGGTAGATGTGAAGCACTTGAAATAGTAAAAGAGGTTCGTGTTATCGGGGCTATTGGGGTTGTCGAGCTTACAAAACCAACAGACTTGGCACTGCTTACTCCGATGTTTATACAACATGGCGTTTGGGTCAGACCATTTTTAAATCTTGTTTATATTATGCCGCAGTATGTTATAAGCAAAGAGGAACTCTCTCATCTAACAGAGGCGATATTTGAAGTTATAAAAGAGTTTGAAAAGATAGAGGGAGAGAGATGATGAAAGATAATATAGTAAAGAGTGAAATACAGTATCAAGAACTCCCAAATGCTAAACCAAGTGAAGCGGATATTCTCATTCAGAGAGTAGCATTTGGTGGGGCTGTGAGTGGAGAGAGTGGAACAGAGAGAGCACCTGATGCTATCTTAGAGATAAGTGAGCAGTTGGAGTACTATGATGAAGATTTAGAGTGGTCTCCTATGAAGTATATGTCTGTTTGTGTGAGTGAGTCTGTGAGTAAATATAGAGAGATAAAACCCTCCACAAAAGCACTGCTACAAGGGGAAAATCAACTCCTTATCTCTCTAGGAGGTGACCACTCTATAACACCTCAGATAACACGAGGTTTGTTAGCCTCTCCCTCTACTATCGTTTTCTTAGATGCACATGCAGATCTCAGAGAGAGTTATATGGGTGATCCATACTCACATGCTACACCGGTGCATCATCTTTTGTGCGATGGGCATAGAGTTATTATGATAGGGATTCGCTCTATCTATGAAGAGGAAGCGATCCGTATAAAAGAGGATGAGATGATAGAGTTTTATGGGGATAGAATGCTACGAGATGAGAGAGTCAAACAGAGACTCTTTGAGAGAATCCGCTCTCTAGAGGGGGATATCTATCTGAGCATAGATATGGATGCTTTTAATCCAGCTTTCGTTCCAAGTGTAGGAACACCACAACCGGGTGGACTTGACTACTACTTTGCTACCGATATTTTAGAAGCACTCTTTTTAAACTCAGATGCAAAAGTTTTAGGGGCTGATCTTGTAGAGCTTATTCCCGAAGCTTCAACAGTCTCACAAACTTTTACAGCGAAAATTCTCCAAAAAATCATCAGCTATTGGGGAAAATCTCAGGGGTTTGAGCATCGTGAGATGTGTGGCTCTCAGATGCAAGTAGAGTATGACTAAGTGCTTAGTTTAACAGAGATAGCACCACTTGAACTCTCCTACTTTGAGCAGATGGGATTTAGTTGGCATACAGACAGCACAAGACCCTATGTTGTAAGAGATAAGATGTTAGCACTTACCCATACTGAAGTGGATGCTTATGTAAACGCTACAAGTGAACTCTACCGTATGTATGAAGCGGGTGCAGAGTATGTGATAGAGAATAATCTTTTTGATGCATTAGATATTCCTAAAAATCTTATCGAGAGTATAAAAGAGAGTTTTGAGAAAGAGAGAGACAACCATCTTTATGGTCGTTTTGATCTGAGTGGAGGGATAGATAACAGGCCTATAAAGCTTATAGAGTTTAATGCCGATACCCCGACACTTTTAGTAGAGTCTACTCTTATTCAGTGGATGATGTTACAAAAGAGTGGCCTCAAAGAGTGTGCACAGTTTAATGCAATCTATGAAGGCATACAGAAGAAGTTTATAGCAATAGCCTCTTCAAAAAAAGGGAGCTTTTCTAAGTTTCTCTTTAGTAGTATAAGTGGAGTGGATGAGGAGATAGAGACCGTTAAACTGCTCCAAAATATGGCAAAAGATGCAGGGCTTTTAACACACTTTACCTACCTTGAAGAGATGGCATTTAGTGAGGATGCTGTTTTAGATGAAGAGGAGAGAGCCTATGAGTTTTGGTTTAAACTTTTTCCTTGGGAGGAGATGCTTGCATTTGAGGGTGGATTAGAGACATCTCTTTTAAATCCGGCATTTACACTACTCTATCAGTCTAAGGGGATGTTAGCGATTCTTTCACAACTTTTTCCAGACTCTCCCTATCTTCTTGAGAGCTCATTTGAACCACTACAAGAGAAAAAGTATGTGAAAAAAACTATGTTTGGGAGAGAGGGTGCAAACATAGATATCGTAGCTAATGGTGAAACTCTTAAGAGTACAGAGGGTGCTTATGGGGAGTACAAAGTAGTCTATCAAGAGTATGTTGATTTCGTTCGTGATGGTGATGGTGAGTACTATCAGGCGGGTGTTTTTTACTCAGGAGAGCCTTGTGGAATAGGCTTTCGTAGAGGTGCAGAGATACTAGATAATATGAGTCAGTTTATAGGACATTATGTTAAAAGTGTATAGTGACTTTCGTTCCCTCTCCTAAAGTAGAGTCTATCTCTATTTTAAAGTTATACTCTTTAACAATGCTATCAACGATGTTTAGTCCCACCCCAAAACCACCTGCATAACTATTGGCTCTTACAAAGCGTTTAAATATCTCATCCAGTTTATCTTTAGCTATCCCTATACCCTCATCGGTAATTGTAAAACTTTTGGCTGTTGTTTTAATCTCTATATTTGTATTTGGTGTGGAGTATTTGATAGCATTTGTAAGAAGATTGTTGATAAGCATTTTTGCTTTTGTTGGTGCGATGGTAATATTACACTCTTGAAGCTCTGAGCTGATTTTTATATTTTTTTTCTCTAAGAGTTCACTCATGTAGTTTATATCCTCTTGGACTACTCTGTGAAATGCTAGAAGTTCTGCCACTTCACTCTTGTTGTCAAAACTTAAAAAACTCAGAGAGGCATAGATATCATAGAGCTGTTTTGTGCTAATGCTAATGTTTTTTGTAATCTTTTCATCATAAAGTTTTTTTGTTTTCAGTCTTGAAGTACTCATCATAAGTGCAGTGATGGGGGTGTTTAGTTCATGTGTTGTATCTTTTACAAACTGCTCTATCTCCTGCATCTTATCTCTGAGGGGTCTTAAAAACATATAGGATAAAAAGACAGAGATGATGACAATAAAGAGGGCCGTTAAGATAACTGTATAGGCGACACTATTTTTAAGGCTTGCCACATTATGGTTACACTGGCTACTCTGAACTACAACATACTCTACACCAAGGTGTCCTGAAGCATGTTTAGAGACAAGTGTAAAACCACCATCTTTCATATAAAAATCTTTTGAGAAGTCTACATTTTGGTTTAGTTTTCCTTGAAGTATAGTTTTGTTTGCATCAAGGAGTGCTACAGAGGTGTTTGGAAATGACTCAAGGGTATAGTTTTTATGCATCATATGGGCTTGAATCACTTTTGAACTTACTGTATCTGCTACTTGTGTCATACGGTAGAAGTTATTGTTCATCTCCATGGAGACCTGTGAGGTGAAAAACCAGTATGCAGCGAGTGCAAGAAAGATAAAAGAGCTTATAAGATAGAGGGCTAAAAATGAGTAGAAGCTTTTTTTGGTTATCTTATTCATAGATATACCCTGAGCCTCTAAGTGTTGTAATCTTCTCTTTTCCTATGATGTCTCGGAGTGTTCTGATGTGAGAGCGAAGTGTTGCATCGCTTGGTGTTGTGTCGAAGTCCCATACATTCTGCATAAGTTCTTCGCTTGAGAGTACTCTCTTTTGGTTTGCTAAAAAGTAGCTCAGAAGTAGACAATCTTTCGCTCCTAAGGAGAGCTTCACCCCATCCTTTGTAATCTCTTTAAACTCTTTGCAAAAGCTTATCTGCTCTGTGATTTTTATCTCTTTAGTTGTATCTATGTTAAAGAGGCGTTTTGTGTTTTCTATGCGAACATTGAGCTCTTCGAGTTCAAAAGGTTTTTTTATATAGTCATGAGCCCCTAAATCAAATGCTTTTTTTAAGTAGGCTGTATCTGTATAGGCAGTGATGAAGATAGTGGGTGTTGTATCGCTGTAGGCTCGAAGCTCCTCTAAAAGTTCAAGTCCATTAAGTCCTGCAACATTAATATCGAAGATAAATATATCAAACTTTTGACTCTCTAAATGTTTGTAGACATCATCTGAGTTAAAAGCATACTCTACACTGTAATTCTCGCGTAAAAAATCAAGAAGTATGTCGGAGAGGACAGCATCATCTTCCATTAAGAGTATCTTCATAAAAAACCTTTTTATCGATGTTAGTCTATTTACAAGAACTATTTGATACAATTATATCAGAAGAAAAAGAGGAAACTATAAAATGCAAAATATCTATATAGGTCGTCAGCCTATTATTGACTTAGAAGATAATCTTTGTGCCTATGAAGTTCTATATAAAGGCTCTAAAGCTGTACAGAGCCGTTATAGTAGTGCTTCAATTATTAATAATGTTCTCAATAAGTTTGGTACAAAAAGCCTTCTTGGAAAACGAAAAGCATTTGTAAAAGTGGATGAAACCTTTTTGATGCATGATATTATTTTTAGTATACCAAATAACTTTTTTATTTTTTCTATTCAAGCTGATGTTCTTATGAGTGAGAGAGTTGTAGAACGGATGCAAAAGCTTTCAGAACTTGGGTACCATCTCTCTGTTGATAATGTTGTTTTTACACAAGAAAATAGCTATAAGTATGAAGATGTTTATGCACAACTCTCTTTTATAAAAATAGATATAGCAAAAAGTAAAGAGAGTGTTTTAAAAAGAGTTATTCCTAGTTTAAAAAGTGCATCTATCAGAGTTGTCGCAGATTATATTAATGATGAAACGGCACATAAAGAGGCTAAAGCAGTTGGCTGTGAATGGTTTCAAGGTTACTTTTTTGCTGCACCAAAAATAATTGAAAATGTAGAGAGTGAGCCCTCTCGACAAGCAGTTTTTAAACTCTATAACTTACTGCTTCAAGATGTAAACATTGATGAGATTACCAATGAGTTTGAGCGAAACCATGAACTAAGTGTACAGCTCTTACAGTTTATAAACTCGGGAGCTTTTCACTTCAAAAAAAGAATCTCTAGTATTCATCATGTACTGACTTTAGTAGGTAGAATTCCCTTATCTCAGTGGTTAATGCTGATGATTTACTCGAAATCTATGTCAACAGAGCAAAAGTCTCCACTTATGCTTATGGTAAAACAGCGCACACAACTAATGCAAGATATCTTAAAAGCTATAGAGCCAAATGTGGGGACAAATATGCTTGGAGAAGCTTATTTTGTTGGAGTTCTTTCATTAATAGATACTGTCTTTGGAGTACAACTTACGACTATTTTAAAACATATAAATATCTCTGATGAGGTGAGAGTAGCACTCCTTAAACAGGAGGACGTTTTAGGTGAAATCTTTACTCTTGTTCGTGGTGTAGAGGCCTTTCATACAGAGGATTTTCATCTATTTGAGAAGCAGTACTCTCTTAGTAGTGGTGCAATAGAAAAAATAGTTATACTTGCTATGGAAGAGTTAAACTACTTTGAAGAGCCTATCGCGTCATGATAAAGCAGATACAGAACATAGATATTCCCGAGTTAGAGATATATAGCTCTCTACGTGAATCTGCCTTTCGAGAAGATGGAAGTTTTATTGCAGATAGCCCAAAGGTAGTCAATCTTCTTTTAGAGAGTGACTTAGAGATAAAAAGTATGCTTGCAACGGCCGAGTACTACGAAGAGTTTACTGCACTTGTAAATGCTAAAAATATTCCTCATAAATACCTCACAACAAAAGAGGAGATGAAAAAGATAGTAGGGCACAAAATACATCATAACTGTATGATGCACGGTATTCGTCCTGCTGATACCCCTTTAGATGCTCTTGATGACACGATACTTATCTTAGATGGTATTACATCGGCTGAGAATGTTGGCTCTATTGTACGGAGTTGTGCAGCACTTGGCGTTGGGTCACTCATCTTTGCAAATGAGACACCACACCCTTTTAATAGACGGGCACTGCGTGTCTCAATGGGTCACTCACATCTTATAAAAACACATGTTCATAGAGATATAAAAGAGACCATTCTCTCTCTTCAAGCCAAAGGGTATAGCGTTTTTGCTGCGGAAGTAACGGTAGACTCCGTTCCATTAAGTCAAGCAGAAGTACCTAAAAAATGGGCACTCATTATGGGACATGAGGGGAGAGGTATCGCTGATGATATTTTAGAACTCTGCGATAGTGTCGTGACTATCGAGATGCAAGAGGGGATAAAGAGTTTTAATGTGGGTGTTGCAGCTTCAATAATGATGTATAGCTTTAAGAATAAGGGTATAATTTCATAAAAAGATAACATTATGAACTTTTCACAACTCCCTCTCTCAAAAGAGATGCTTACAACACTCGACTCTCTAGGCTATAAAAACGCTACTGAAATTCAATCTCAAACACTTCCTCTTATACTTGATGGTAAAGATATCATTGCTGAGGCGAAAACTGGGAGTGGAAAAACAGCTGCTTTTGGGATAGGCCTTTTAGAGAAACTTGATGTAAAGAGATTTCGTGTGCAGACTTTAGTGCTCTGTCCTACTAGAGAACTTGCCGATCAGGTAGCTAAAGAGCTTCGCCGTATTGCTCGCTTTAAACATAACATTAAGATTTTGATGCTCACAGGTGGTGAGTCTTTTGGAAAGCAACTCGGTTCACTCTCTCATCAAGCTCACATTATAGTAGGAACACCTGGTCGTGTTTTAAAGCACTTAAATAAAGAGAGCTTAAACCTTGAAAACTTAAATACTTTGGTTTTAGATGAAGCTGATAGAATGTTAGATATGGGCTTTTTGGAAGAGGTGGAAGCGGTAATGGCATTTGCACCAAAAGAGCGACAGACTCTTCTCTTCTCAGCAACCTATGATGATGCTGTTTTATCGGTGAGTAAAAGAATCCAAAAAGATGCTGTGAGTGTAAAAACAACAGCCGTTGAAGTGGCTAACAAGATAAAAGAGGAGTTCTATGCGACACCTAACAAACTAGAGACTCTTGTAAAAGTTTTTGCACACTATAAACCTCAAAACGCTATTGTTTTTACAAACACAAAAGTAGAGGCCAAAGAGCTTGCAGAAAACCTCGTGAAAGCTAAAGTAGATGCTCTTGCCATTCATGGAGACCTAGAGCAGTATGAGCGTAATGATGTACTCGTTCAGTTTGCTAACAAATCGTGTCCTATTTTAGTAGCAACGGATGTAGCTGCTCGTGGGCTAGATATAAAAGAGCTCTCAATGGTTGTAAACTATGACATTCCTCATGGGACTGAAACTTACACTCACCGTATAGGAAGAACTGGACGTGCAGGAGCAGAGGGAATAGCCATAACACTCTATAACTCTTATGAGAGTGAAAAAGCCGAGGAGTACCAAAATGGTGCACGCGAGTTTTTAGAAGAGAGTAGGCTTCCTGCTGTGACAAACTTTAATATGAAACCCCAATATGTTACTTTAGTGATAGAGGGTGGGAAAAAAGATAAACTCCGTGCAGGTGATTTACTTGGTGCTTTAACTGGTGATGCCGGACTTAAAGGGAGTAGCATAGGAAAGATAGATATATATGATAGACAAGCTTATGTGGCAATAGAAAGAGACTTTATAAGTAATGCAGAAGCACAACTTAAAAGTGGTAAGATTAAAGGAAAGAAGTTTTCTGTTTGGGTTTTGTAATTTATATGATATAATTAATTATATTAATATATAACAATATGGAGATTTTGTGATGATAGATGTCGATCTAGAGAGTCTAAGTAGAGAAGAGTTGATGGTAGCACTTAAAGAGTCACAAAGTAAACATAAAAATCTCGATTATATTATTGGAAATATAAATGGAATTACTTGGGAGTTTGATCTTCTAAAAGATAAGTTTAAATATGTTTCACCAAATGCTAAAGAGATACTAGGCTATGAGCTTTCAGAGTGGAAAGACCTGAACTCTTGGATCTCTAAAATTCATGAAGAGGATAGAAAAAAAACTGCCTCTTTTTGTATAACTGAAATTAAAAAAGGTAAAAACCATTTTATGGAGTATCGTATGCTCAAAAAAAATGGAGATGTTATTTGGGTTTTTGACTCTGTCTCTCTTGTAAGAGATGAAAAGGCAAAGGTGAAAAGTCTTTATGGTGTTATCATTGATATAACAGCACAGAAAAAGACACAGCAGCAACTTGAGACAAAAAATGTTTACCTTCAATCTGTTATGAATAATATCTCCTACCCTATAATGGTTATAAAAAAAGATTTTACTATCGAACTTATGAATGATAAGATGAGGGATTCTGTAGCACATAATTTAGAAGTAGAACAAAAAGATTTTAAATGTTATGAGGCAACTTATAATAGAACAACTCCTTGTGAAAGAGGAACACACAGCTGCCCACTGAGAGATACTCTGCAGAGTAGAAAATCTGTAAAAACTCTACATCACATAGTAGATAAAGATGGAGTTCTTCGCTATATAGAACAGACAACAACACCTCTATTTGATATAGATAGTGAATGCATAGGGATTGTTAAATCTTCTCATGATGTTACCGAGCATGTACTTTTAGCAGATAGGTTTCAAGAGAGAAGTATAGTGCTTGATTATCAAGCGAATCATGACACTTTAACGAAACTGCCAAATAGACAGTTTTTTCGAAAGAAACTAGACTCTGCACTTCAATCAAGAGAGGGTAAAAAAATAGGAGTTGCACTTCTTTTTATAGATTTAGATGATTTTAAATATGTCAACGATACCTATGGACACCTTGTTGGAGACTCTGTTTTACAGCAGGTAGCAAAGCGTATCTCTTCTGTTGTTCGAGCATCAGATACTTTTTCCCGATTAGGGGGAGATGAGTTTACTGTTATAATGCAGAGTGTTGGGATAAGAGTAGATGCTTCTACACTTGCTGAAAAAATATTAAGAATGTTTGATACCCCTTTTATGATAAATGAACGAGAATATTTTCTCTCTTGTAGTATAGGAATTAGTTGTGATATAGATGCTAAAAACTCTGAAGAGTTACTCGAGAATGCAGATCGTGCAATGTATAGAGCAAAAGAGTCAGGAAAACAGAACTTTGCACATCATGAAGCTTAAAAAATTAGTTTTCTTAATACTGTTCTTTAGTATTATAAATGTGTATGCCAAGGAGAAAAGTATGAGTATCTATGAGTTTAATGTAAAAACTATAGAAGGAAAAAATATCTCACTTTCTCGATACAAGGGAAAGGTCTTACTTATAGTAAATGTTGCTAGTAACTGTGGTTTTACCCCTCAGTACAAGGGTTTAGAGTCTCTTTATGAGGAGTATAGTGGAGAAGGATTTATGGTACTAGGCTTTCCTTCAAACCAGTTCCTTTCTCAAGAACCAGACTCAAATGAGAAGATAAAGTTTTTTTGTCAGGCTACGTATGATGTAAAGTTCGATATGTTTGCAAAGATAGATGTTAATGGTGAAGATGCTGACCCTCTTTACAAATTTTTAAAAGAGCAACAGGGTGGTGTTTTGTGGATGGATAGTATCAAATGGAACTTTACAAAGTTTCTCGTAGATAGAGAGGGAAATGTTATAAAACGCTATGGATCTTCTACCAAACCACAAGAGATAAAAGCGGATATAGAGAAGTTGCTTCAGTAGATGAAATTAAAGTACTTAACACACTATCCTCTCCAGACAAGAGAGCAGGTTCAAAAGCTAATAGAGTCTAAAAATTTAGCTAAATATCTTTTAAAAAAATATCCAAAGTCACATACTATGAAAAATGATAAAGCACTTTTTACTTATGTGATGAAGATTAAAAATGAGTATCTCAAAAAGTCACCACCGCTCTCTAAAACTCACTATGATGGTAAAATAAATGTTATTCATAATGCTTTGGGAACACATCACTTTATCTCTAGAGTACAAGGAAATAAGTTAAAAGCAAAGAATGAGATTAAGATAGCCTCTATGTTTAAGAGTGTACCTGAAGAGTTTTTAGAGATGATAGTTGTGCATGAGCTTGCACACTTTAAAGAGAAGGAGCATAACAAAGCTTTTTATAAACTCTGTGAGTATATGCAACCCTCTTATCATCAGGTAGAGTTTGATTTAAGACTCTATCTCACTCATATAGATATATATGGAAAGTTAGAAGAGTATTAAAAGCTATTTTACTTTGATAACAAATTTAGTACCACGAATACTAACTATTCCCTGGGGTGTTTTTAACTCAAAGTCTTCAGGTGCTCTATCTCCAATTTTTCCAGACTCAAAGACTAAATCACCCTTTGTTAAATAGAGTTTAAAGTCATACTCATCTGTTTGTGGTGAAAAAACAAAACTGTTGAGATTTATAAGTGAGTTCTCTCCTAAGTTTAAAACAGAGGCATCTTTAAAGATGATGGTTACAAGAGCATTATTCTTAGTTATAATTGTGCTATTTGCATCTAAGAGGGATCCCTCTTGTAGTTGCACTAGCTCTCCACTATTTTTTGAGAAGACCTCTCCTTGTACCATTTTTACAACAGCAATCTCATCTGCTTGTAAATATATCAAAAAATTAATAAAAAATAAAAATATGTATCGCATAAGAACTCCTTAATTGTGCTCATCTGTATAGTACTCTGAAATCTCTCTCATCTTCTCTTTAATTTCAAAAAAGGCATCGACGAGCAGAGGATCAAAATGTACACCTCTTCCCTCTTTTATAATGGTATATGTTTCTTCATAAGAGAAAGCTTTTTTATAGACACGTTTATTTACTAAGGCATCGTAGACATCGGCTAGTGCCATAAGTCGCCCTTCAAGTGGAATCTCTTCCTTTTTTAAGCCCTGTGGATAACCAGTTCCATCCCATTTTTCATGATGTGTATATGCAATATTTATGGCCATTATAAAAAACTCATTCTCTTCATAACTTTTCATAGCATTTCTTATAATATGGCTTCCTAGATCAGGATGAGATTTCATCACTTCATACTCTAAAAAGGAGAGTCTCTCAGGTTTTTTTAAAATAGAGTCAGGAATTCCAACCTTTCCTATATCATGTAGAGGGGCTGTTCTATACATCATCTCTATACTTGACTTTGAGAGTTGTCGATAGTAGGGGTGCTTTTTTTGTTGGAAGATATGCTCACTAAGTAGTTTTATATATTTTTTTGTTCTTATAATATGTGCACCAGTTTCTATGTCGTGTACTTCAGCAACATGGACCATACTATCAAGTAGTGCTACATGTGACCTGTCTAACTCCTCCCCATATAGTCTTTTATGGTAACTATCAATAATCATAAAAGAGATACTGATGAAAATAAAACTCAGTAGAAATGGTATGTAAAAAAAGGCTGATGAGATATAGACTCCATCGAGTAACATAAAGTATGTTGCAAAAGTATAGAGTACTAAACTTCCTAAAATCAGAATAACCATAAGAATATTTTGGTTTTTTATAAGAAGGTAGAGGAGAAGAAGTCCTAATAGTGTTGCAATAACTATATTTATATATTGATATTTTAGAGGCTCTATTATAATGTCATCATTAATTAGGTTATCAATCATTGTCATATGAATTTTAGAACCTATGGTCTTAACCCCATTTGTCCGAATAAGATGATCATGCAGTCCAACAGCAGAAGAGCCAACGATAACTATCTTCCCTTGTAAGATACTAGAGTCTACTCTCCCTTTGAGAAGATCTACTGCGGAAATTTTCCTATACCAGTTATCAGGGTAGAAGTGAAGAAAAAAAGAGCTATCGTTGTTTGTTATGATAGTTCTATCCAAAATAGTAAATTTATTAGCAGTTATTGTCATTCCGGGGTCAATAATTGAGAGAAGTGAGAGAGAAAAAGATGGGATGACTTGTTCTTTATATTTAAATAGAAGTGGCATACGACGGATGATTCCATCAGCTTCGGTATTTGTATTGATTGAACCAATATAGGGAGCACTTTTTTGAAGAATATTGGTGTTACATAAGGCATACGAGTAGGATGGCAGGGTTAAACTACTTGTTTGAATCACACTAAAAGGAGGAATCTTGCACTCATCATAATTGAGTGGGTAAGGAGTTAGGTTAATCCCTACAAGACTCTTTGTATCTTTTAATACCTTTGCAAAGATGAGATCATTATCAAGGAGTGCTGATGGAAGTGAGACTATACTCTTTTCAAGATGGAAGTAGTCTCTATAAAATGAAGCGATATTTTTAGGGGATGTTCTGTCCTTTTCTGGAAAAATAATATCAAGCCCTATCGCTCCAGGGTGATCAGCACTTATCTCCTGTATTAAGTTTGCCATCACTACTCTTGGCCACGGCCACTGCCCAAACTCTTTTAAACTCTTCTCATCTATATCTACTAAAATAGTGTGAGTTTTTTTATCTTTTGTGTCAGGAAAGTCAATTTTTGTAACGATATAATCATATAGTTTATTGTTAAGTTGATGCAGTGATTCACTTTTGTTTAAAATAATATTTGTTAAAACCACAAAAAAAGCAACAATAATATAGATGTAGGTTATCTTTCTTTTTACTGAATTAATACTTCAACCCTTCTGTTTAATATTTTTGGTGTCTCATCTGCTGTGGGAACTGCTAAATTTAATTCTGAGTTTGATGAGATATCAATTTTTAAGTATTTTACATCTGCTTTTTTTATTATATCTTCAAGCACTCTTGCTCTTTTCAATCCAAGGGCTATATTCTCTTCAACTGTACCGATAGTATCGGTGTTTCCAACAATATTTATATAGGGGTTTTTGAGTGTATCTATCTTGTCAAACATCTCCTCAATGGTCTTTTCTGAGGTTTTATTTAGTATAGCTTTAGTAAAATAAAATACAAATTTGTACTGTTGTTGATTAGAGTTTTTTAGAAGATTTGGTGTCATCGCTTCTAACTCTTTAAGTGTGATTTTTTTTGGTTTGGAGATATCGGCATTTGAACTTAAGGTAACAAGTTCTAAAGGCTTATCAACTTTAATAGACCCTTTTTCTGTACTAACTATGATAGCTGTGTGGGACTTTCTTCCCTGTAACAGGACAACTGAGGTGTCATGGACACATCCATCTTTGGAAACAATACTATTTATTTTACTGTTTGGACATTTATCTAGAGTGTTAGAGACACCATCATTATCTGTATCATGGTCAATAAGATTATGTAAATAGAGCTTTATATTTACACTTCTACTTCTTGTACAGTCAGAGGGAGTCTCTTTTAATCGAAAGTAGTTTGTTTGAATATCTTGAGCATTTATACCCTCATCAATAAGAGCATCTTCTACTTGAGAGGCATACTCTTCGTAGTTATCGCCACAACTTGTATCACCAGTAAGTACAACTGTGAACTCTTCATAGTCGTTAGATTCATCTGTTATTGATGGAATGATTTTTATGATTTTATCATGAAACTCTTCTTGGTAGGCATTTTCGCTAAATTGTAAATCTGCAATAGTAATACTTCTGTCAGACTGCTCTAGCTCAGAAGAAGCAAAAACGAGAGAGGAGGTTGAGATGATAAAGCTAATGCAAAATAGTGGGATTAAGTTGTACATGACTTATATTATAAAGATATATACTTAAAAAAATATGAATCGTGATGTTTTAAATAAATTAGCATACCAAATTAATCCATCCATCTACGAGGATCATAGCCATCTGTTGGTCGAACAATCTCTTTTTTTTCTAAGACTTTATACATCATCGTTGTAGTATCTTCTTTTATAAAGTTGAATTTTTGTAAAAATGATATGAGAGAGGGTTCATTGTATGTCTCAATCTCAAGTCTCTCATAAAGTGCAGAAGCCTCGACTAAGAACTGTTCCATCATCGCTGTTGCAATTCTATGTTTTCTAAAAGCAGGAAGTATGGCAATGCTGAGTGTAGGTGTTGTCTTTCCTTCTAAAAGACGACTCCAAATAGCACCACTAATTGTGTTGTCAACTAAAGCATAGAGTCCTAAATCTTTTGTTGTGAGTCCGTAAAAATCACTATATATTTTACTATCAACATCTTTTGGATGTGCATACTGCAACATATTTTCGATTATTTTATTTTCACTTGAACGTAAAAAGTAGAGAGTTGGTGTCATGGGAGCTCTTTTTTATAAGATTATACTATATAATGACGTTTACAAAAGAGATAGGAAATGAAATTATGAAAAAATTACTACTTATAGCATTGAGTACTACACTATTATTTATTGGATATCTTGCATATATCAATGGTGCAAAGTTCTACCCATTTTTTAAACAGCTGACTCAAGAGAGAGTAGGAACTGAGGTTAATCTTCAAAGTAGTGATCAGAAAAAAGCAGAGTTTGTTGGAAGTGCAAAGTGTATAGAGTGTCATAAAGAAAAACACAGATCATGGAGTCACTCTCGTCACCCTAAGATGATTCAAGATATTAAAAAAGATCCTTCGGTTGTTGTGGCTGACTTCTTAAAACTTCCAGCAGATGCAGATTTCAAACTTGAAGATGCGACATATACTGTGGGTGGAAAGTTTAAACAGCGTTTTATGATGCGAAAAGATATCAATGGCACAGAAGATTATATACTTGGAAATTATCAGTGGAATGTTCAGACAAAAAAATGGCAAAAGTTTAAGCCGTGGAAGTACTGGTACAAAGGGGCTTATCCTCACGATAATCACGAACTACCAACCTCCCGTGCTTGTGATGGATGTCACTTTACAGGTTTTATGTCTACTGAAAAACGTGTTGAAACAGGTGTCTCTTGTGAGTCTTGTCACGGTCCAGCTTCAGAGCATGTGAAAAATCCAGACTCTATGGTTTATCAAGCTGATCTACATGACCCTGTTCGCCAAAATGAGGTCTGCCTACAGTGTCATATGAGAAACCGTGACAAACGTTTAGAAGATCAAAATATGAGTGAGATTTATGGAGATGCAAGAGACTATCCTTTTGGATATGAAGCAGGAAAGGCACTTAGCAAGTACAAAATGGTAGCACCTTTTACTCTAGGATATGAGACAAAAGAGTTCTATGCAAATGGTGCAGCAAAGAAAAACCGTACACAGGGAAATGAGTTTGTTCACTCTATGAAGGGTAAGCACGGAATTACTTGTATAAACTGTCACTCACCACATACTCTTGAGCCTACGGCAGAACATAACACAGGGAATGCTCTATGTATGAAGTGTCACTCTTTTGATTCACCAATAGGTCCTCACCAAAAAGATTTAACAGCACATACAAAACATAAAGCAGATTCAAGTGGTAGTCTCTGTGTAGAGTGTCATATGCCTAAAACTGGTCGCCATACAGGAAAATCTCCTATAACGGTGAGGAGTCATATGTTTGGCTTTACTACTCCTGCAGAGACACTGAAGTATAAGATGCCAAAAGAGACAAATGCCTGTTTTGCATGTCACAATAAAGAGGGTCAAAAAAGAGATATGAAAACACTCCAAAAAGATCTTGAGTCTTGGGGTATGGTAAGCTGGGATAAACGATAGTTGTTTTTTATATAGGATTTGTGCTATAATTTTTGTGTAAATAGTTTTGAAGGAGGATGTTATGCAAGTTGCACAATATACATACACTTCACCCTCTACAAGTCCTGTGCAAGTAGGAAAGCTAGACCAAAACTCTGTGAAAGAGGAGAGTTCTAGTAGTCGTTCGCTACCAACTAGTGTAACGAATGAGACAGCTTCAAAAGCACAAAGCTTTGAGGTATCGCAGACAACAGAGGTAACACCGAGTGTATCAAGTAACTCAATAGACCTTTATGTTTAAAGAGATTAATCTAACTAAGAGTTAATCTCTTCTTTTATCCACAACCACTCACCATAGCCACTATCAGCATTTATATGACCAGCATTTTCTAAGATTTTCATCGGTATTTGTAGTTTTTGTTGTAGCTCTTTAGCCTCTTTTTTACTCATATAAGGATCATCTGTTGAGGTGATAAGCATAGCGTTTTTCGCAAAGAGATTTTTGGGTACTTGGAGTGGAAAAAACTCATATAGTTCATCAATACTGCAGTTATTACTAGGTGGTGCAACGAGATAGAGTTTTTCTATAGGGGAGATTGTCTCTTTATTACAGAGGTGAAACCAGAGTGTATTTGCCAAAGAGTGACAGATAACGACATCAGGTTTAAACGCTATAAGCTCCTCTTGTAACTCTTGCATCCAAATAGCTAGTTTTGGAGCATCATAGTTACTAAACTTTAAAAAGCTAACTGTTCCGTACTCTTTTGCTATCTCACTAGCAAGCCATGACTGCCAGTGTGGGTTGTCACTTCCACCCCATCCATGAAGGAGTAAAACTCTTTTTTGCATTACTCTATAAGCGACTTGAAGTTTTTGAGTGTGAAGAGTTTGAGACTCTCACCTTTCATAGATTTCAGCTCATTAGAGAAACCTTTTTTTGCAACTATAACAAAAATATCTGCTTTGATACCTGCTTTTTCAGCTTCTGTTTGCAGTTGTGTGAGGGTGCTTTTTTTCACCTTCGCATTTACATACTTTGTGACACCTACTATAGTTTTACCACTTTTTGTTCTACCGTAGAGATCAAAAGAGTGCTCTCTATCCCAGTAACTACCAATGCTCTCAAGAGTATCCTCTTTAAATGCTACTTGAAGCAGGGCCTGAGAGAGCTCACTAAAGAGAAGGTTATAAAACTCACCCTCACGGTTAGCAAATCTCTCCTCTATCTCTTTATAGTCTCCATCACGAATCCCTTTAAAGATAGGAGAGACAAAGGCAAACCAGAAACGTAAAAAAGGTGTAGTAAAAAAGAGTTTGTTATCTACACTCTCGTTCTCACTCCAAGATGTAAAGGTATTGTTTGCTTTAGCAACTCGGATGATCCCTCTCTCAACAAGCTCCTCTACGATTCTCTCTCCCGCATCTTTATCTGTTCCAGCTCGTTTAAAAGCAGAGTGAGTTTTCCCATCACCAAGAGCGATACCACTTAAAACTGCATGATAGAGCGGTGCTCCACCTGTAAGCTCTCCAACATCAGTTCTTATGTAACGATAATCACTTAAAATAAGATCTTTAATAAGCTCTATAGCGGGTTTAGTAGTATCTACTTTACCCCAGCCAACACCACCAAAGATAGCAAATTTCTCAACAGCCTCTTCTAAGGTAGCAGGGGAGTGGTCTTTATAAAAAAGTGCAAATTGTTCTTGAAGTGTTTGATCTGAATTAATGATGATAGATCCTTTAAATTTAAATATTTGTAATTATACAACAAAGACTACACAAAGAGTGCACACTTATTTGATACAATACGCAACATATAACCCAAAAAGGATAAAAAATGAAAAAATTAAACATAGCAGCACTACTTTTAGGTGCAGCACTATTCGCAGGAACAGGTACTTTAAGTGCTTCAGATATGAAATGTGGTGCAGGTAAATGTGGTGCTTCAGCTGAAAAACCAGTGAAAAAGATGAAATGTGGTGCGGGTAAGTGTGGTGCTTCAGCTGAAAAACCAGTGAAAAAGATGAAATGTGGTGCAGGTAAATGTGGTGCTCCTAAAAAAGCTCCAGCTAAAAAATGTGGTGCCGGTAAGTGTGGTTCTAAATAATCCTTTTTGGATTATTTAACCCCTCTCTTATATCTCTAACTTCTCTCTATCTTCAGCAAAAATGACCTCGCCCTTATAGCTCTTTCTAATCTCCAATAGCGTTTTATCCTCTTGTCCAATAGTCCGTTTCATTCTATGTGTTAAAAGAATTTTTTTAACCTTTGCCTCTTTGGCAATATGCGCAATATCACTTGGTTTCATATGTAACTCTGTTGCATACCCCTTGGCATACTCTGGAACACCGTGATGCGCTACTAAGAGGTCACAATCCATTGCAAGAAGTTCAATATCTCTGTTTACATTGTTTGTATCACCAGTAATTACGATACTCTTTTCACCTATATCTATACGCAGTGCTAAAGAGGGAACGATTCCGTGATGAACTTTTATAAGGGTAAGATGAAAGCTTTTATATTTGTCTGTAAACTGAACATCTTTGACATCAATAGGCAGAATTTGAAAAGAGTCACTATCGTTTGTGAGGACATCACTCATGTATCTATATGCCCCTTTCTCTCCAAATAGAGTCTCGAGATACTCTGTTGTTGAAGGAAACTGTTTATTTCCATCAGGTGCTAAAATATCAAGATCTGCAATTCGCTTTGAAAAGTAACCGGCTTTTACAAAAGAGGGGAGCTCTACACTATGATCTATATGAAGATGTGTAAGTACAACTGCTTCAAGATCCTCTATCTTCGCTCCTGACTCTTCAAAACGGAGCATAGAGCCACTCCCCATATCTATGATAAGTCTTGCTCTATTATCTATCCAAAGTAGGTAAGAGGTACTCGCTCTTCCATCAAACTCTGGACCACCCGAGCCGAGGACTTCAAACTCTATCTTTGTAGCATAGAGGCTTGAGAGTAGTAGTAAAGTGAGTAAAATTTGTCTCATTTAATACTCCAGTTCATGTATAAGTTGCTTTGCGAGATCGATAACG
>Ga0256836_1000051_pt1 | contig 75145 bp, 71 predicted proteins | sample 4561380metaG_FD_185974 | JGI IMG/M metagenome (GOLD analysis project Ga0256836, IMG submission 185974) | Hydrothermal vent microbial communities from Guaymas Basin, Mexico - 4561-380 | ecosystem: Environmental > Aquatic > Marine > Hydrothermal vents | place: Mexico: Guaymas Basin | collected...
AATCACCTGCTTTTAAGTCATCAAGCATAATAGAGCTTTTTCTTCGACGGCGTTTTTTATCTGGTTTATTTAAAGAGATAATAAGCTCATCAGGAGTAATAATATTTAGAATATATCCAGCTTTTACTTGTGTTATATTGGAAGTATCATATAAACCCACTTGTTTAAACGAAGCTGCAGATGCAGCAATAATAGTAACTTTTTTGTCTGTATGCACACGAAGGAGTTGTGCAACATCGGCTACAACCAACTCCTTAACATTTTCATTCTCTTCTAGTATCTCAAGATCAAATTTTTCTCTACTTATTTTTGGATCATTAATCCCATATGCATCTTTGAGTGTATGATCAAGGTTTCGAGAAAGCATCACTTTTTTATCTTGCATAAAATTTTCTGCCATCTCTTCTAAATGCCAAAAGCCTAAAGAAGCTACATCTTTTTGCATTGCATCAAAAGGGGAATTTTCTACCTTTTCTTGCAGTTGGTTGAAAGATGTTTCATCTAAGGAGTAAAATGCAGGTGTTAATGTGTAAGTATCAAGTTCTTCACCCAGAGTTCTTTGTGTTTCAAGGGAAAACTCTTTTATTTGTTCAATCTCATTATCGAACAAAGAGATTCTTATAGGATTAGCAGTTGCTGGAACAAAGATATCGATGATATCTCCACGATGAGAAATTTCCCCCTCAACTTGTACCATATCTACAAAATTGTAACCCCAAAAAAGCATCTTTTCTTTAAAAGACTTTAGCTCTAAAACCTCTCCAAAATCTAATGAGATACTCTCAAGTAGATCCTCTTTTGGTAAGGGGAATAGTAAAGTTTTTAAAGGGGATATAATAAGTGGTTTCTTTTTCGCTTTATAATAAGTTCTTAAAGATGAGAGAAGTTCATGTAACTCCTCTTTATAAGAGCGAAGATCATCCCCAAAACTTGGACGAAAGTCTGGGAAAAGAACTACATCTCTTTGAAAAAAATGAGCTACAGCTTCAAGCTCATGTGCCTCTTTTATATTGTCACATATAAGAAGGTCTAACTCATCTGTTGTATGAGTTTTAAAATAGTGAAATAAAGAGGCTTGTGACATGAGTTTCCTAGGGTAGTTTTAATGGTGACATTTTACCCTAAGAAGTTTAGTTAAGATTTAGAAAGATCTGTAGCTTTGTTTTTTTTAGAGTCTTTAACAATACTATTTCCTTCAAAAATACCTCTAGACTCAATCACAAGCTCTAAAGAAGAGATTTCACCCTTAACATGACCAGCAGCTTTAATCTCTACTCTATCAGCATTAATAGTACCCTCAACTAAACCTTGAACAACAAGTCTTTGAGTATTGATCACCCCTTTAACCTGACCGTTTTTGCCGATATTTACCTCTTTTTTAGAGTGAATTTCTCCCTCTAATGCTCCATCAATATAAAGGTTACAGTCTAATTCTATTTCCCCTTTGATTCTTGCACCTGCTGTGATGATGGTAGTGTTTGAGTCGGTTTGAGTACTTTTATGTTCGCTGTCGCTGCTACTAAAGATTGCCATGGTATTTTCTTCTCCTTTTTAAATATTTCATTATAATTTTCCATACTCCATTTTATAAACCAAAATGGATTGACTACATTATGGATAAAACGTATCTCATAATGAAGATGGGGACCATTACTCATACCAGAGTTTCCAGTATAGGCGATTAAATCCCCTTTTTTTACAAACTTCGTTGATTTTATCACAATTTTGTTTAAATGTCCGTAGTAGGTTCTAAAGCCAAATGCATGTTGAATAATCACTAAACGACCAAAACCACTCTTTTTATGGTTTCCAGCATATTCGATTATCCCATCAGCAGGTGCATACACAGGAGTATTCATTTTTGCTTTCATATCACTACCACGATGAAACTCGCGTCTTCCAAGTGTTGGATGGATTCGATAACCAAACTTACTTGTGATACCATGGTACTCAATAGGTGAACCACTTGGTATAAGTTGTAACATTGTAGCCATATGCTCAGAGTTCATCTTTGTAAAATTGACTCTATCTTGTAAAGAGATCTCATTTGAAACAGGATTCATCCCTATCATAGTTTCTATCTCTGTTAAGGAATCTGAAAGTTCATGAAGTTCTTTTTTCTTCTCTTGCAAAGATGACTTTGTGGTTTGCATAATTGCTTGAAGCTCTTTATTTTGTTTTTTGAGTTTTTTATATGCAAGTTCTACTGAGCTTCTCTTTGTTTGCATATCTTTAACACTTGAACTTAAATACAAGATAACAGCTACACCTAAAAAACTCACGACAACTAAAAATACAAGAGCATACAAGATAACTCGTTTGACAAACTTATGAAGATTTATCTGCTTTACACCACTATCATCATGAATGGTGATCGTAAAATGGTTATCCAATATATCCCTTTAAAAATGCCTCTACCACACTGAACGATCCAAAAATCAAGTATTTTTTATCGTTTTGCAAAGCTGTAAAATCTTTATAAGAGAACCCTAGATTTTCTAAAACTACTTGCATATTCTCTCGTGTTTCTATTCTCTCTTCATCAACTTTTATAATATATACATCTTCTATTATTGGCTGAAGAATCTCAAGTATCTCTTTATAATTCTTATCTTTGTAACTATTATAAACTAAAATATACTTGTCTTCTCTTAAACTCTCCAATATTCTTTTCGCGGCAAGGGTATTGTGTCCCACATCCACTAAAACATTTTCTTGCACACAACTCAATCTACCAAATAATTTCGCATTATGAAAAATATCTTTTTGAAAGGGTATTTGAAAAAAATGAAGTGCAGCCATAGCAAGTGAAAGATTTTCAAGTAAATAGGGGGCTAAAGAGAGCTCCTCTTGCAAAATCTCAAGTATCTCTTTATCGCTCTTTTGGATAAAATAATCTAAGGTATAAAACTCTTTATCTTTCTCTTTAGCCAAGAGAGATGCTATTTCATAAACCTTGTCATAACTTTGTTTTGCCAATATCGCATAGTTTTGAACTGCATTGAGCTTTGTAGTGGCAATACTCTCAATGCTATCTCCTAGAAAAGCCTCATGGTCTTTATCTATTGGAGTCACTAAGGTTAAACTTTTTGGAAATACAGCCGTTGCATCATGCTCACCACCAAGCCCAGCTTCAAGTACAACATAATCACACTCTGCATAAAGAAGCATCGCTAAGAGTGTCGTATACTCAAAGTAACTCAAAGCATCCCTATCTTGTGTATCTAAGATCTGCAGTAATTTCTTATGCATGTTCTCTAAGAGTTCATCATTAACATCTTCTCCATTAAGCCAGATACGTTCGTTAAACTCTAAGATATGGGGAGAGGTATAATGACCAACTTTATAACCTAGTTTATTGAGTGCAGAGGCTAAAAAGCGTCCCGTTGTGCCCTTGCCATTTGTGCCTATAAGATGGATTATTTGAGGAGTTTTGAAGTGATGCTTTATCTTTGTATATACCCTTGGCATACGGGCATAGTCAATTTCATCATAATAAAGTGGTTTCTTGTTTAAAAAAGTCTCTAGTAGCATCTTTATTTATATGCTACTCTATTTCTACCATCATGTTTGGCCTTATAAAGATACTCATCAGCCGAGTTTAAAACGGCTTGAAGAGAAACATGACGAGCACGTTCAGAAACACCAACAGAGACTGTAACATCAATTCTTTGACCCTTATACATAAAACGTGATTTTTGAACATGTTTACGTACTTTCTCTGCAAATATCACTCCACCTTTCGTATCGGTATCGCTCAATATCGCCAAAAATTCTTCACCACCAAAACGTCCTATAATATCTACACTTCGTGATTCTTTTTTCAAGATTCCAGCAAATGCAGCAAGCACAGCATCTCCAGCTTCATGTCCATAGGTGTCATTTACTTTTTTGAAATGATCTAAATCAAACATAGCAACAGAAAAATTATGTCCATGGCGTTTAAATTCAGCCTCTTTTCTCTCTAAATGTTCATCTAAACCACGTTTATTATAAAGTTTTGTTAGAAAGTCTTCTTTTGTTTCTTTTTTAGCAGCTTCTAGTTCTTGTTCTAGTTTTCTCACCTTTTTACTTAAAAGTGTCACCTCTTGAGAATGGCTTTTTAAGTCATTACTTAAAAGCTGCGTGTTCTCTTCGAGCGCTACAGCTATGGTAAAAAGTTTTTTATGTGCAGTTTTAAAATTTGTACTTGAGAGTTCATTATAACTCTCTAGTTCCACTTTAATTTTTTGGATCTCAACCGTAGATGCATCAGAGCTTTCAATCATATCTATAAGACGTAGACTAAGTTTATCTAAAACGCCATCAAGAGACTCTACCATATCTTTAACACTCTCTTTATCAAGTGCTATACGAAGGAGTATTGCTGTTTTTATCTCAGCCTCAATGCTGTTTTTTTCTAAAAGTTCTGGGTTGGAACGTATCTTTTGACTAATATCAGCGATCTTCTCATTCACACTAGATGCTATTGATGGAACAAAAGAAGCAACAAGAAGAGATGCAATCTTTGAAAGATCCATATCTTTTGAAAGAACTTTTCCCTCAGTATGAAGATGAAGGTTTTCTATACTAGCCTTTAAATCATCGCTGTCTATATCACCCAAGCTTTTTAAACTTTGTAAAAATGTATCATCATAAGTGGTTATAAAATTGACCCATAATTGGCGAAATTGATCTATTTGAGCAACTGAGGGGGAGTTACTTATAAGATCCAAACTTCTATTTGCCAGTTCACTAGCCTCTTTATTGTGTAAAACACCTATAACCTGTAACACTCTTTTTAAAAGTAGTGTTTGTGCTTCTAAAGTTTCTGAGCATATTGTTGAACTTGTACGATTGAGTTTTGAGATTAAAAATCGTACCAGTTCATTCATAGTCTTGATACGGTAACTTTTTAGATCTTTTTGCAGATCACTATTGAGTTTAGATTTAAATTTCTCAAGATGCGAGCAATCTTCTACTTGCATATTTGCTTTTGTAACTTCTTTACAAAAAGCTTCTGCATAAAAATCAGGTGTAAGAAGTTTTCCCTCTAACTCTAATCTTTTGACAGCTTTTTTGATGATGCTTTGTATTGTCATACTCTACCCCTTTATTTTTTTCTAGAACCCTCTGCAGATACAGTTGCAACGAATGAAGCAATTGCTTTTATGGAAGAAAATTTAATAGCATCAAATCTATCTTGATCCGTCACAACAGCATTTGGAGCGATTGAGAAATCATATGTTCCACTTGTTTTATAATTTTTAGTAGTTTTACCCGTTTGTCTTTGTATTACTAAGCTAATTGTAGCACGATACCCTACTACATAACCATCAGCATTATATTGAATAGGTGCATACCTTGGAGGAGAGATACTTATAGTTAAGTGTGTATCAGAGTAATCTTTAGTAGTTAATGAAGCATGAAATATCTCTACAATTGCAGCATCAACAGCATCTTTAATAATCACCGTATTTTCAGGATCTTGTGCTGAGATAATAACACTTGTACTAATCTTCTCACCAACTACTTCACGAGAGTACTTTGAACTTGGTTTATAACCACAACCAACTACAAGTAAAGATAAAACACTTAAAAGAAGAAACTTTAGAACAAATATCTTTCTCATTTTTATCCTTTTATAACTAAATTCACTAGCTTACCTGGAACAACAATCTCTTTAACTATTGTCTTATCTTCCAACCATTTAGCAACTTCAGCTTTTGCAAGTTCTAAGATCTCCTCTTTAGTTGCATCTTTTGCAACTTCAATCTCACTACGGCGTTTCCCATTGACTGAAACAGCTAAAGTGATACTATCTTCTACAAAAACCTCTTCAATTATCTCTTGTGGAGCAAGATTTTTCAGTTTAAAATATTTCTCTGAAATCTCCCAACAAGTATGTGGAATAACAGGTTCCATTATGGAGCTTAAAATCCAATAACCCTCACTCCATACATCAGCATTATCTTGAGCATTAAGTGCATTCATCGCTTCCATAACACCTGCAATCATAGTATTAAAAGTGTAGCGTTCATCAAAAACATCGTTTGAACGAACAAGTGCTTCATACACTTTTTTACGAGCAAATTTTTCCTCTTTTGAGAGTGAAGCATGGTCTATAACAGGTTTTACATCAGTTGCTACAATATTTGAGCTTCTGTCATAAAAACGTTTTATAAACTTATAAGCCCCATCAACTGCTGAGTCATTCCACTCAAGTTCTTGTGTTGGAGGTGCTGCAAAAAGGATAAATAAACGTGCTGTATCTGCACCATATTTCTCTATGATAGCATCAGGATCAACAGTATTACCTTTAGATTTAGACATTTTTGCACCATCTTTAAGTACCATACCTTGAGTAAGAAGTTTATCAAATGGTTCATCAAACTCTAAGTATCCTAAATCACGAAAAACTTTTGTAAAGAAACGTGCATATAAAAGGTGTAAAATAGCATGTTCAATCCCACCAATATAGTGATCAACACCCATCCAGTATTTAATCTGTTCAGCTGAAAATGCCTCTTTTTCCCAATTTTGTGGTGATGCACAAAAACGCAAGAAGTACCAAGAAGACTCTACAAAAGTATCCATAGTATCTGTTTCACGAATTGCATCTTTACCACACTTAGGACAAGAACAGTGTTTCCATGTTGGATGGTTTTCAAGTGGACTTCCCTCACCATTAATCTCTACATCATCAGGAAGTGCAATTGGAAGATTCTCTTTTTTCTCCATCACAAGACCACAATCTTCACAATGGATAAAAGGTATAGGAGCACCCCAGTAACGCTGACGACTTACACCCCAATCTTTAAGTTTATAGTTGGTTGTTTTCTTTCCTAAGCCCTTATCTTCAAACATCTTAATGATGTTATATTGGCTCTTTTTAGAGTCCATACCATCAAATTCACCAGAGTTAAAAAGAACACCTCTCTCTGTATAAGCTTTCTCACTTACATCAACATCACCATCTTTTGGTTTAATCACAGCATTTATAGGAAGATCATATTTCTTTGCAAAATCGTAATCTCTATCATCATGAGCAGGTACTGCCATAACAGCTCCACTACCGTAATCCATAAGTACAAAATTTGCTATCCAAACAGGGATAGTTTTCCCTGTTAAAGGGTGAACTACATTAAGTCCAAGAGGAAGTCCAGCTTTCTCTTTTTGTCTATCAATAGAAGAAGTACTTTTCATCTTGTTAATTTCAGCAATAGTTGCCTCATCTAAAAGCTTGTTTTCAATCATGTAAGTAACAATCGCATGTTCAGGAGCAAGTGCTGTATAACTTACACCATAGATAGTATCAGGGCGAGTAGTAAACACATCAAAACTCTCAAACTTCCCATCAAGTTTTGCTTTAGAATCTGCATCAAAGAAAAGATCAAACGCGAGACCGTTTGATTTTCCTATCCAGTTCTCTTGCATAGTAAGCACTTGTTTTGGCCAACCATCTTCAAGCTGTTTTAAGTCATCTAACAGTTCATCAGCATACTGAGTAATTTTAAAATAGTACTGATTCATATCTTTTTTCACAATCGGAGTATCACAACGCCAACAACAGCCATCTATCACCTGCTCATTTGCAAGAACAGTTTGGTCATGCGGGCACCAGTTTAGCAGCCCTTTTTCACGATAAAGAAGCCCTTTGTTGTACATATCTATCATAAAAGCTTGCTCAAACTTTGTATAAAGCTCATCCGATGTTGCCATCTCACGTTTACGGCTAAAAGAGAAACCTAAAGAGTAAAACTCATTTTTCATATAGTCGATGTTATCGTATGTCCAACCCTTGGGATGGCTTCCGTTTTTAATCGCTGCATTTTCAGCAGGCATACCAAAAGAGTCAAATCCAATAGGATGAAGTACATTCATCCCCTGTTGACGATAATAACGAGCAAAAGCATCAGAGATTGAGTAGTTTCTTACATGTCCCATATGTAAACGTCCACTTGGAAACGGAAACATACTTAAAATGTATTTTTTCTCTTGTGTAAAATCTTCACTTGGTTCAAAACTATCGTTTTGTTTCCAATACTCTTGCCATTTTTTTTCTATTTCTTTTGAACTATATTCCAATTTGTTTTTTCCTATAAATATTAATATTCTTCGTGTGTTTTTGAACTCTCAATGTAAACAAGACCCATTGAGAAGATATTTGCTATAAGTGCACCAATTGCAAGTGCGATAGCCCAGCTGTCATTATTTAAAATCACTAAAAAGATAAAAGCTGGAATCAGATGTAAATCTGCGACTAAAGAGGAAGCTAGAAGCTCTGCTGAGAGAAGGTTTCGCACACCTATCTTTAAAATGGTACTCACAAGGTTTAAACTCGCAGCAACAAACAATGAGATTGCAGTATTTTCATAAAGAAAACCTGCAATCGATGTTAAACTCATCAATGAAAAAAATACGTATACTACTTTACCCCAATCCATATCTAACTTCCTTTAATTAATTGTATGCAAACATTATAGCAATATTTTACATAACTCCTGATTCAAACTGATCACGCATTCTTTGCTTTTCAGCCTCACGTTTTGCTTTTTCTGCTAGCTTATTATGGTAATTTTTCACATCAAAGCCAAACCATAAAAGGATAGGCGATGCTACAAAGATAGATGAGTATGTACCAACAACAACACCCACTAAAAGTGTAAATGCAAAGGCATGAATAATCTCACCACCAAAGATAAAGAGTGTAAAGACCACAAAAAATGTTGTTAAAGAGGTAAGTGTTGTACGCGCTAATGTTCTCGTAATTGACTCATTAATCGTCTCTTCTAGTTCCACATTTTTAGATCCTGTTACACCCTCACGGATACGGTCAAAAACAATGATAGTATCATTAAGTGAGTACCCAAGAATTGTAAGGAGTGCTGCTAAAACATCAAGATTAACATCTACACTAAAGAGTGCAACTGCACCAAGAGCGATACTCACATCATGCACAAGTGCAACGATAGAAGCAACCGCAAAACGCCACTCAAATCTAAATGCAACATAAACCAAGATCCCTAAAACAGCTAAGAGAAGTGACATTATCCCCTTCTCTTTAAGCTCGGCACCAACTGTTGGACCAACTATGTCAACACGACGGATCTCGAAGTTTCCAGTTCCCTTTAGTGCGACTCGTGTTTCATCTCCAATATCTTGTGTAACATTCCCTGTAGTTGTTTTCATACGAATCACAACCTCATCAGGTGAACCAAATTCACTTATAGAAGCTCCATCAAAAAGTACATTATCTTTAAGAGCTAAACGCATCTTTTTTATTGGTGCATCAGTATCGTATTTTACTTGAACAATTGTTCCACCAGCAAAGTCTACACCATAGTTAAGACCCTTTGTTGCTAAAATAGCATACGAACTCACCACTAAAAGTATAGAGATAATCATCGCTATCTTTGATTTACCCATAAAATTAAAGGTTCTAGTATATTTAAAAAATTCCATTACTTACCCCTTAATCCCAAACCAAAGTTTGTTGTTTTTACTTTTTGCAATCTTATTCTCTAACATTTGATAAATTCCATGTGTTCCTAAAATTGCTGTAAGCATAGAAGCTAAAATACCTATACTCATAGTGATAGCAAAACCTTTAATAGCTCCAGTACCATAAGCATACAGCACAACTGAAGCGATTAAAGTTGTGATATTTGCATCTAAAATAGCTCTCATCGCGTTTGCATAACCATCTTCAATAGCCTTATGCATCGATTTACCCTCATAGATAAGTTCCCTTATCCTTTCAGAGATAATAACATTGGCATCCACTGCCATACCAACGGTTAGGACGATTCCGGCCATACCTGGAAGTGTCAATGTTGCACCAAAAAGACTCATAACTGCTAAGAGTATAAAAAGATTTGCGATCAGTGCAATATTTGCAATCACACCAGCTAAACGGTAGTAAAACATCATAAAGAATATAACAAGTACAAAACCACCTGTAAGAGCAACCATACTTGCACGAATACTATCAGCACCCAGACTTGGACCAACTGAGCGTTTTTCCATAAGGTAGATTGGAGCTAAAAGAGCACCTGAACGTAATGCAATAGCTAAATCTTTTGCTTCAACAACTGTGTAGTCTCCAGAGATCTGACCTGAACCACCACCAATACGCTCATTAATATTTGGAGCCGAGAATACCTTGCCATCTAAAACAATAGCAAGACGTTTTCCAACATTAGCACCGGTAAAGTCACCAAAGATCTCTGCACCCTCTGCATTGAGTGTAAAGTTAATCACTGGACGGTTATTTTTGTCAAAACCAACACTTGCATTTGTAAGCATTCCACCATCTAAGATAGGGATCTCATGTACAAGATATTTATGCTCTGGATTTTTCGCATCTGGAAGGATGATATCACCATAAGCAGCAGCATCACTCTCACTCATCACAGAAACTCTTGCATCTCTTGCTTCATCTACAGCCATAAGCTCTAGTTTTGCAGCACGACTTATAAGCTCACGAGCACGTTGCTCTTCTGCTTGTGTTTTAATCCCTGCAAGTTGTACTAAGATTTTCTCAGCACCTTGACGAGCAACAACAGGTTCACTCAGACCAAATTGATCAAGTCTATTTCTGATAGTCTCAATCGCCTGATCTACAGCTTGCTTTTCAGTCTTTTTAACCTCTTCTTGAGTAAGAGAAACTGAAACTATAAGATTGTTATCTTGAACAACTGTCCCTTCAATCCCTTTGAGATACTCTTGCATTTTAGGAAAATCGTCATTATCTAAGAGTTCAAATTTCACACCTGTTTCATCAAATGTCAAGCCATCAATTAAAATATCATTGCGTTCTGCAAAATGTTTAACACTCGCAGCAATAGACTTGATACGACTTTTTGTAGCCTCCTCAGTTTTCACACCAAGAAGCATATGCAAACCACCTTGAAGATCAAGTCCAAGTGTAATTTTTTTACCATCCTCTGTTTGAAGGAGTGATGGCATAGAAAAACTTACACCAAAAATTATCGCTAAAGCGAAAATTACTATGCGATAATTAAGCTTCATCCTCATACTTCTTTGCAATGGAGTCTTTCGTGATTTTCACGATAGTGTCTTTGTTCATATCAACACTTAAAAATTTCTCTTCAACTTTGTGAATAACAACGATAAATCCACCATTGGTGATAACCTTGTCACCCTTTTTCAGAGACTCGATCATCTCTTTTTTAGCTTTTGCCTCTTTTTGTTGTGGACGGATAATCACAAAATACATAATTGCGATTAGAAATACGAACGGTAATAGTTGAGAGATAATTTCCATATCTTAACTTCCTTATTAAATAAAATTGTGGCGATTATACAAAAACTATACTAATAAACCTCTAAATTGAGTACAATTTCACATGAATAAAATTTTACAAACCTTTTTACTCGGTATTATCACTGCACTTTTTTTTAGTGCTTTTATCTATTTTGAGGAGTATCACCTTACAAATAAACTACTCAACACCTTTTTTGGGCTCTCTTCACTTGCTCTTTTTCTTTATATACCAAAACGCTCCATTTTAGTTGCTGGTTTTTTTATAGGGCTCTTTTGGTTTTACTGGATTGGCTATAGTTTTGAGTATCAGGGGGTTGGGTATATGTCTCCCATTATCACCCTTGCTTTTGGCTTTATCTATCTTCTATTTTTTCTTCCTCTTTATTTTACTAATAAACCATATATTCGAGCTATTTTACTTTTTGGACTCAGTTTTGTTGAGCCCTTTAACTGGAACTGGTTACAGATAGAACTTCTTTTTGTAGAGAGCTATTTTGGAGTTTACAAATACCAACTTTTTCTCATTTTAGCCTCCCTTGCTCTGCCCTCTTTTTTCAAAAAAATGCCGTATAAAATTCTCCCTTTATTACTACTACTTGGTGCTATTAACTATGGTTATCCTCTTCAAAAGGATGCCCCACTCAAGATAAAGCTCGTTCAAACTGAGATTCCACAAGAGTATAAATGGACAAAAAAAGCTTTTTATCCAACGATTAAAATGGTTTTTCGAGAGATAGACAAGGCAAAAAAAGAGCATTATGATCTCATCGTTTTACCAGAATCTGTACTTCCCCTCTATCTCAATAAAAATCCAATCCTTGTACAAAAACTTCAAAAAGAATCTAGAGATATTAGTATACTTTTAGGCACTCTTTTACAAGAAAATCATAAAAGTTATAATGTGAGTTATCTTTTTGAAAATGGAAATTATACCATTGCAAAAAAGCTTGTATTGGTCCCATTTGGTGAGTATATCCCCCTTCCAAAATTTGCACAAGAATTTATCAATGATACTTTCTTTAGTGGAGCAAGTGATTTTTTAGCAGCAAGCCATCCAACAGATTTCACCATCAAAGGGGTAAAGTTTCGTAATGCCATCTGCTATGAAGCAACATGCCAAGAACTTTATGAGGGGGATGTTAGATATCTCCTTGCCATCAGTAACAATGCGTGGTTTACCCCCTCCATTGAGCCTACCCTGCAAAAGCTTTTACTTAAGTACTATGCCCGAAAAAATGGTGTTACTATTTATCACTCTGCTAACTATAAAGGGAGTGGTATAATCAAATAATAAACTCATTTAGATATAATTAAAAAAATTATTTATCATTGGACATATATTTATGCTAAATCTTAAAAATCCAAATTTATATATCAACCGTGAACTCTCATGGCTTCAGTTTAATACTAGAGTACTCAAACAAGCACAAGATAGATCTCTTCCACTCCTTGAACGCTTAAAGTTTCTTGCCATTTATGGAACAAATCTTGATGAGTTTTATATGATTCGTGTAGCTGGACTGAAAAAACTTTTCTCTGCAGGAATTATAGTCTCAGGTGCAGATAAGCTGACACCTCTGCAACAACTCAAGGAGATACGCTCTTATCTTCACCAAGAACAACAAGTAGTAGAGCATTGCCGTAGTGAAATTCTTAAAGAACTTGAACCAGAGGGTATGAGTGTTAAAAGTTACGATGAAGTCAATCAACATCAAAAAAATTACCTCAATAAATTTTTCAATGATAACATCTACCCTGTTATTATCCCTATCGCTATCGATTCAACACACCCTTTTCCACATCTTAATAACTTAAGTTTTGGGCTTATCGTAAAACTCAGCGACAGTGATGATGCTAGCATTGAGCGTTTTGGAATTATACGTGTTCCTCGCGTTTTAGATAGATTTGTAGAGCTTGGTAATGGAACTTATGTGCCGATTGAAACCATTGTTACACAACATGTTGACAACCTTTTTCCTGGCTATACACTTTTAAAATCTGCTGCATTTAGAGTGACAAGAAATGCAGATATCGCTATAGAAGAAGAGGAAGCAGATGACTTTATGGAGATCCTTGAAGAGGGTTTAAAACTTCGTCGTAAGGGTGAGATGGTTCGTCTTGAAGTTGGGAGTAATGCCGATGATGAGATTATCAATTTCTTCAATCGCCATACCAATGTTTACAAAGATGATATCTACAAATTCCATACTTTTTTAAACCTTTCAAGTCTCTGGCAGATTGTGGGTAACAAAGATTTTGCCCATCTTTTAGCACCACCATTTAAACCTAAAAATCTTCCACCTTTTGATAATGGAGAGAATATCTTTACTACACTTGAAAAGCAAGATGTACTGATGTACCATCCTTATGAGAGTTTTGAGCCTGTTGTAAAACTGATCCAAGATGCAGCAAAAGACAGTGATGTTGTTTCGATTAAAATGACACTGTATCGTTCAGGAACAAACTCCCCAATAGTGAAAGCCTTAATGGATGCAAGTGAGAGTGGAAAACAAGTGACAGTAATGGTTGAGCTTAAAGCACGTTTTGATGAGGAAAATAATCTCATTTGGGCAAAAGCACTTGAGAAATCAGGAGCTCATGTAATTTACGGTATCAAAGGGTTTAAAGTACATGCCAAGGCAACACTTATCACTCGCCGTAAAAATGGAAAACTCAAACAATATGCACATCTTGGTACTGGAAACTACAATCCATCTACAGCAAAGATCTACACAGATATGTCTTATATGACAAGCAAAGATGTTATAACAAATGACCTAACAAGATTTTTTCACTTTTTAACAGGCTTTAGCAAAAAAGGAAAGCTTAATGAGCTTTATATGGCACCAACACAGATAAAGCCAAAGATACTCTCCCTCATTCAAAATGAAGCCCGTCAAGGTAAAAATGGTCAAATAATTGCGAAGGTAAACTCACTTGTTGATGAAGATGTGATCCGTGCACTTTATAAAGCAAGTCAAGCAGGTGTTAAAATTGAGCTTATTGTACGTGGAATCTGCTGTTTAAAACCTGGTATCGAAGGGGTCAGTGAGAATATCAAAGTAGTTTCTATTTTAGGAAAATACTTAGAACATCCACGTACTTTTTACTTTAAAAATGATGCATCACAGGTGTATATCTCTAGTGCAGATTGGATGCCTAGAAACTTAGTACGTCGAATTGAGCTTCTTACTGCCATTAAAGATAATGCTTCTAAAGAAAAAATTATCCAGATATTGCAACTTCAATGTGCAGACAATATGCTCTCACATGAACTGCAAAGTGATGGCTCATATATAAGACTTAAACCTGAAAGTACAAAACATATAAACAACCATAAACTGATGGAAGATTATGTCAACCGTATCGCAAAAGCGACAAAAAAAGAGAGCTCAAGTTCTGTAGCACAACTCGCTTCACGACTCTATAAGGAAAGCTAAAATGATTATGAAATTTAAAAACTATACTCCAAAAATTGGAAACGATACTTGGATAGCACCCTCTGCTGATGTTATTGGTGATGTAGAGATTGGTGAAGATTGCTCCATATGGTTTGGTACAGTTGTTCGTGGTGATGTTCACTCCATTAGAATTGGGGACAGAACAAGTGTTCAAGACTTGAGTATGGTACATATTACTCACCACAAAGGTGAAGTTCGCGGTGTTGAAGGGGATGGAAGCCCTACTATCATCGGTAATGATGTCACTATTGGGCATCGAGTTATGCTTCATGGTTGTATCATTGAAGATGCTTGTCTTATAGGGATGAGTGCAACTATACTAGATAATGCTGTTATAGGCAAAGAGTCTATAGTAGGGGCTGGAAGCTTAGTTACAAAAAACAAGAAGTTCCCACCAAGAAGTCTCATTATGGGGAGTCCTGCTAAAGTAGTAAGAGAATTAACAGAGGATGAAGTCAAAGAGCTTTATGCCTCTGCTTCAAGATATGTCGCGTTTAAGAACGAGTATCAGTAAATATTTTGCAGACTATGTTCTATAGTCTGCATTTATTTTTACATACTCATAACCAAGATCACAACCGTAAGCATTAAATGCTCCATCTGCAATACCTAAATCACAAGCGATAGTAAAACTATCGAGTTGCATCACTTTAGAGGCTTTTTCTTCCATCTTTTCATCAAAGTAAAGTTTTCCTGAGTCATACACACATAGATCGTTAAAAGAGATCTTGAGAGTCTCTTCGCTACACTCTACTCCACTCGCACCAACAGTAGAAGCAATACGTCCCCAGTTTGGATCTTCACCATAGAGTGCAGTTTTGACAAGTAATGAATCAGAGAGTGCTTTAGCTACTTTTTCAGCTTCTACATCATCTTTAGCACCTGTAATCTCATAGGTTACAAGCTTAGTAGCACCTTCACCATCTCTCACCATCTCACGAGCAAGAAAGTTCATAATAGTATAGAGGGCCTCATGAAAGGCCTCTGCATGAAATGCACCAGACTTTTTATTACTCAAAAGGAGGACGGTATCATTTGTAGAGGTATCACCATCTACACTTGCCGCATTAAAGGTGATCTTTGTTGTAACATCAAGGATCTCTTGCATTTTTGCTTTACTTACATCTGCATCGGTAGTTATAAAACAAAGCATCGTAGCCATAGCAGGATTTATCATCCCAGCTCCCTTTGCCATCGCTCCAATATTAAAACTATTACCATCCTCAAGCTCAACTCTTAGAGAGATCTCTTTAGAAAAACTATCTGTAGTCATAATCGCTTTTGCAGCATTATGAGGATTTTTCTGACCTATATCAAAAAGTTTTGCTCCAGCTATAAGTTTCTCTTTTGGAACTCTCACACCGATAACACCAGTTGAACTCATAACAGGATTTTTCACATCACTTGGCAGAGTTGCAAGAATCTCTTTAATATCTTCAATACCAGCTCTTCCAGTCATAGCATTTGCATTTTTAGAGTTAATAAGTACAAAATTTGTCTCAAACTCCCCCATCTCTCGAAAGTGTCTTATAGGTGCAGCAGTCATCTTGTTTGTTGTAAAAACAGATGCTATTTCACAAGGTGTATCTGAATAGATAAACGCCATGTCAAGTGCTCCATTTGGTTTCAAACCAGCACTTATACCATCAGCATAAAAACCATCAGCACAACAAACACCACAACTTGTTTGAACTATCTTATACAAACTTCAACTCCTTTGGTTTTACTCTTTTTCTGATAAGGTCTCTTGTCATTTTAATACCCTCATGTGTTCCAATCACAAGAAGTTTACACTCACTTGTTACAAGCACATCACCCTTAGGCATACTCATAAACTTTCCATCTTTTTTAGTAATTCCAACGATAGAACAGTTTGTAATTTGGCGGATGTGTGTTTCTTTTAACTTTTTGAGTACTGCCCATGAGTATTTTGGAACAACAATATCTTCCATATCTAATGGGTTATCACTCTTGTACAAGAACTCTTCTAAAAGATTTTCCATATCTGGACGAGCAGCCATTGCACTTACACGTTGTGCTGTCAGTTTTGTTGGACTTACAACTGTATCTGCACCAAGCTTTTTGAGTTTTTCAACATCACTCATAGATTCAGCAGAAGAGATCACATAGTAAGGACGAGGTAAGAAGTGCTCTTTTTCAAAAAGTCTTACAGAAGCGATAAGTGCAATATTATCAGCAATAGAAGCAGACAATGTTATAAGACCTTTTGCAGAGGAAAGGTGAGCTTTAAGCATTGCAAGCTCTGCATGAGGTTCTGCTTGAAGATAAGCTGGATACTTATGTTCTTGTGCCCATTCATGAATCTCTTTTCTAGGATCAATCACAACAAAAGGGATATGATTGAGACGCAACTGCTGTGTGACTTCTATCGTGTAATCATTATGATAACAAACAACAAAATGTTTTTTAAGTCTAGCGATCTTATATAACATTCTTCTCTCCTTGAGAATAGCAATAATATTACCTCTGTTTAATTCTGAAACTAAAATACCCACTGCGGATGAAAAAACTGCAAATCCAGAAATAATAAGTGTAATAGTGAAAATTCTACCTGCATCAGAAACAGGAGCAATCTCTCCAAAACCAACAGTTGTAAATGTAATACCAGTTTGATATATGGCATCCATGACAGTAAAATCATCTATGACAACATAGCCAATTGTTCCAACTAACATCGTTAGTACTGTTAAGATAAGGGGTAAACGAAATGCTTTGAGGTGAGGGTAAACTTCAGGAAGAAGCTTTACATCGGGTTTGGGAGCAGTCTCCCAATTGAGGAATTTACGAATCCTTTCTAAAAGATTCAAAACAATTCCCTAATGCTTACGAATTTTTCTTAAGTGTGCGTAATTCTCTTGCAGAAATCTTAATTTTTTTCGTTGTACCATCTTCTAATGTGATACGCACTGTTCGTAGGTTTAATAAAAAACGACGCTTTGTTCTGTTTTTTGCATGAGAAACATTGTTCCCACTCATAGGGCCTTTGCCACTAATAGCACATCTTCTTGCCATCTTAGGTTCCTTGTTTAGGTTTTTAAAGTTGCGAATTGTACCAAGTTAAAGCAAAACTTCAACTTAAGCCAACTAACTTTTATAAACTTCTGATAAATTTATATTTCTTTTATGATTATACAGCTAAAATATACAATATTCAACAAATTCACATAAAAGATAGACAATTTGATAACTAAAGATAAAATTGATACCTATATAGAGAAGATTCCCCCCTCTTCAAAAGTTTTACAAGTAACGATAAAACTACTTAATGATGGGGAACTTGCTAAGGCAGCACAGATTGCATCTCAAGATTTGGCCCTAAGTGCTTATCTTAAGGACTTAGTCAATAAACCTATATATGGTTTTAAGACTGAGGTGAAAGATATCAATCAAATCTTTGGAATTTTGGGAGTTGCAAAGTCTCAACAAACTGTCTATAACTATATGATCACTCTTTTATCTCCTGCGAAATGGAAACTATTTCAACTTAACAAAACATCTTTTTCAAACTTACAAGCAGAACTCTCAGCATCTTGGCAAAAGATACTGAAACATCTTCATACTGAAGATAAAGAGCTTGAGAGTGCTATCGCTTTATTACCCGCTAGTATTATCGTTTCAGAAGCTCTATTTAGTGAAAAGATAGAAGATGTGAATCTCCTTCGTAGTGTCCACTCTATAGATTTAAATACCATACTACAACGTTTATGTAATGTGGATCTTTTTGATATCTGTGAACAAATAGCAAATAAATGGGAGATGAGCCCAGAGATTGCACAGATAGTTCAAGCAGCTTCAGGGGTCAAGCCTTCAGAAGATGAAAAGCTCAATATGCTTGGAAAATGGATGCACCTTCTTCTTTTTTACACCCTTTCTCAACCTGCTTATATAGAAGCAGAACTCAATGACTTTATAGAGTTTCAGATTGAGTATGTTGGTGATATCTATGATGATTTTGCAATGCTAATGGAGATCTCATGAGAGCGGTAGTCAAAGATGGTATGGGGATTTTTACCCCGCAAGGTTTTCTTGATGGAAATAATAGTGCTAGTTTTTTAAGTATAGAAGATATAGAAGCGACGACAAAACTCAATGCAGATATGATCCTTGTTTCTTTGAAAAAAGTAGTATTTTTCAATCGTAACGGATTAGATGCCTTTGTCAAGATGTTTATGAGAGTGCGTTCAGCAAGCCATGCTACAGTCGGTTTTTGTGATTATAATGAAAAAAAGTTCAAAGCAATTGGTAATTTCTATAAAGACGATTTAAATTTTTCTCTCTTTCTTACACAAGAAGTTGCTTCACTTTTTGCTTCAAGTTTTAAAAACCAAAGTAAAAATGTTCTTCTTTATAGCGAAGATAAATCTCAACGGGCAGCAATGGCCATAGAGCTTCATGACAATGGGCACAATCCAATCATCACCCAAACATATGAAGAGTTTCAGGAAAAAGCAAAAGCTGAGAATGCCTACGATGTGATTATAGAGAACACTTATCTTGGACAGATGGGGCAACAAGTAGCAACCCGTGTTACAGGAAACGCCATCATCTATACAGTATCATCTTTTTTAGATACAGAGATAGGATCTACTTTCAATATAGCTTACCATAACAACTCACTTAATGTTGGTTTTCGACTCTTTATCTTTGATGCCTATAAAGTGGTAAGTATGAATGTGCATGCACTCAACTTTTTCTCTAAACTTGCAAGCTCAAGTGCTGAATACAATGCAACTATCTGCTTTGTTGGGATGACTTTTGAGAAAACTCCTATAGAGTTTAAAGAAACACTTGAAGATTCTGGAATTATGTTTTTTGAGCAGATGGATGATATTTTACAAAATAAAGAGTTACTTAATGAACTTGGAGCAAGCAGTGCTGCAAGTGTAAAAAACAAACGAGCAATTAATAAGGTTATGGTTACAGAATTACCAAACTTTATTGATGCAACGGTGGCTACTATAGAGATGATGACAAACTCACAAGCTATTAAAGAAGCAGCTAAAGTTGACAAGATAGAGATTTCAGATAAAGAAAATAAAATAGCAAGTTCCATAGGTTTTTATGGCGATATGGATGGGATGGTGATGCTTGTTTTTCCTGTAGAGATTGCAAAAAAAGCTTGTGAACTTCTTATAGGGGAAGAGACTGATGATATTGAGATGATTTTAGATACCCTTGCTGAACTTGTCAATATTGTAGGGGGAAAAGTAAAAACTCTTCTCTCTGAACAAGGGATAAATGTAGATATTACACTTCCACGTACCTACCCAAATGTAGATGCCCTTTTAGAGATTGCACAAGATAAAAAAGGTGTTCAGGTTGATTTATCTTTTAGTGGCGACAACTTCTTATTTTTCTTAACAAGATAAAAAGCTAGTTTTTTCTATAATTTCAAAAATAAAACTAGGAACATAATATGATGCAAGTAGCACCAAGTATTTTATCTGCTGATTTTGGGAATCTTCAACATGATGTTGAGGAGATTTGTAATGCTGGGTGTGACCTAGTTCATGTAGATGTCATGGATGGACACTTTGTTCCTAACTTAACAATTGGGCCAGTCGTTGTATCTGCAGTAGCCAAATGTGCTACAAAACCTTTAGACATCCATCTTATGGTTGAAAACAATACCTTTTTTGTAGAACTTTTTGCACCTCTTCAACCTCAATATATCTCTTTTCACATAGAAGAGGAGAAACATCCCCATAGACTTATACAAAAAATTCGTTCTTTAGGGATCAAGCCTGCTATCGTTTTAAACCCACATACACCTCCAGAATCTGTCGAGTTTTTACTTCAAGATTTAGATATGGTACTCCTTATGAGTGTGAACCCTGGTTTTGGTGGACAAAGCTTTATACCGAGTGTTATTGAAAAGGCATCGCGTTTAAATGAGATGAGAAATAGACTCAACCCAAATTGTCTTATAGAAGTAGATGGTGGAGTAAGCGACAAAAATATACAATCTCTTAAAGATGCAGGTGTAGATGTTGTAGTTGCAGGAAGCTATGTCTTCAAACATGAAGATCGTCAAAAAGCTATAAAAAGTTTACAAATCTAATGCGCACGAAAATTTGTGGTATCACATCTTATAAAGATGCTATGGTAGCTATCAATGCAGGAGCAGATGCTCTTGGCTTTGTTTTTTACGATAAATCTCCACGTTGTGTTACAATAGAACAAGCAAAAGAGATCATCTCTGCACTCCCCCCTTTTGTAGAAAAAGTTGCCCTCTTTGTCAATGAAGATGCCAAAAGCATAGATACCACTTGTCAAGCTGTTGGTGCTACATTAGCACAACTTCATTTTGAAGCTTCAGATCAACTCTATAACTCACTTCAAACACCACATATTAAAGTTATTAGAGCAAAATCTAAAGAGGATATACTCAGATATCAAGATGAGTATAGACTTGTCGATGCTTATTGTGAAGCTTATGGTGGAGCAGGTAAACGGATCAATATAGAATGGTTTGAAGATGTAGATTGTTCCAAAATCATTCTAGCTGGTGGATTAGATGACTCAAATGTAAGTTCACTCAAAGCTTATGGATTTTACGGTGTTGATGTGAGTAGTGGTGTCGAGATAAGTCATGGGAAAAAAGATAGTTCAAAAGTTCGAAAGTTTATAGCCAATGCTCAATAAAACTTTCCCCCTAGACCATAAAAGTGTCTCTCTTCTTACTACACGGGGCCTTACATTAGAAAAAATAAAAGAACAGATAGATGAAAGCTTAGACTTTTTTCTTGAACTTTCCCGTGCACAAGGACTCAATATCATAAAACGCCAAGGGCACTACTTTTTTCAAACAAAATTTACAAAACTTGAAGATGCAGAGTTTTGTATCGTAGATATAGAAACAAATGGCTCTAAGATTGAGAGACATCAAATCATAGAGATTGCTGCGATCAAAGTAAAAAATGGCAAAATTATAGATAGCTATGAATCACTTGTTCACACAAAAGAGATTAACCCTCATATAACAGAGATTACAGGGATAAAAGCATCTGATACAAAAAATGCACCCTCTTTAAAAAAAGTGCTCCAAGAGTTTAAAACATTTTTAGGTGATGCTATATTTATCGCTCATGATGTAAAGTTTGATTATAATTTTATCTCTGCGAGTTTAGAAAAATGTGGCTTTGAATCACTACTCAATAGAACACTGTGTTCGCTTAGCTTTGCAGAGCGCAGTATTAGCTCTTACAGATATGGACTTTCGTATCTCAACGATTCACTCAACTTAAACCCAAATGCGACACACCATAGAGCTATGAGTGATGTAATGACAACATATGGACTTTTTATACACTGTATGGATAGATGTGATGCAAGTTTGAATAATGTAGAAGATCTTATAAAGTTTTCAAGAGAAGGGAAAAGACTTAAAAGGCCAAAACTTGACCCTTTAAAAGTAGATGAAAAATAGAAGCTACTCTTTAAAAGCACCTGGCTTTATAAGTTTAGCATAACGAGCATCCATACGCTCATCTTCACTCATAGCTTTAAGTTTTGTAACTTCTTCTAAGAAGTACTCTTTTATTGCTGTAGCGGCTGCATCTTTATCGCGATGTGCACCGATAAGTGGCTCATTGATGATATCATCAATAAGATCAAGTTCAAGAAGGTCTGATGAAGTAATTTTCATCGCGTTTGTTGCTGCTTCAGCCTTTTTAGGATCATTCCATAAAATTGCAGAACAACCTTCAGGTGAAATAACACTAAATACAGAGTAACGCATCATTGCAAATTTATCTGCAACACCAATAGCAAGTGCTCCACCTGAACCACCCTCACCTATAACGATAGAGATAGTTGGTGTTTTGATATCTGCAAGTTCTAGTAAGTTTCTAGCGATTGCTTCTGATTGGTTACGCTCTTCAGCACCAAGACCAGGGTATGCACCCGGTGTGTCCACAAGCATCAAAATTGGCATACCAAATTTTTCTGCCATTTTTGCTGCTCGCAGTGCTTTTCTATACCCTTCAGGATGTGGCATACCAAAGTTACGTTTGAGCTTATTTTTCGTTCCACGACCTTTTTGCTCACCGATAACCATCACTTTTTCATCGCCAATATAACCCATATAGCAGATAATAGCAGGATCATCACGGAAATGACGATCACCATGAATCTCATACTTATCTTTCATGATAAGATTAATATAATCAAGAGCATAAGGACGATCAAGATGACGTGCAAGTTGTAACTTTTGAAAGTCTGAAAGATTTTTGTAAATCTTTTCTACTGTCTTATCTAACTCTTTTGTAAGTTCTGCAACTCTACCTTCATCGTGACGAACACGTGCAGAGATTATGTCTTCTTGAAGAAACTTAATCTTGTGTTCAAAATCTAAATATGTAGCCAAATTAAATCCTTGTCAATTAGATTTTTTTGAAAATCAGAACACCATTAGTTCCACCAAATCCAAATGAGTTACTCATAACAACATTTAAATCTGCTTTTCTAGCACCCTCTGTAACATAATCAAGGTCACAATTTTCATCAGGAGTTGTATAGTTAATCGTTGGTGGAATAACACCATCACGCATTGCCATAAGACAAGTAACAGCTTCAATACCACCAGCAGCACCAAGACAGTGACCGATTTGACCTTTGATAGAACTCATTGGAGGACATCCAGCTTCAGAGTCACTAAGAAGTTCTTTTACTGCTGCTGTTTCGTTTTTATCATTTACTGGTGTTGATGTTCCATGTGCATTTACATAATCAACATTTGGTTCACCTGCCATTTTATAAGCAGCTCTCATAGCACGAGCAGGACCATCAAGAGATGGAGTCGTAATATGGTTTGCATCACCACTTTCACCAAAACCAATAATCTCACCATAAATGTTAGCACCGCGAGCTACTGCTGATTCATACTCTTCAAGTACAAGCGCAGCTGCACCCTCACCCATAACAAAACCATCACGATCTGCATCAAATGGACGTGATGATGTTTTAGGATCATCATTTCTTGTTGAGAGTGCTTTCATAGCAGCAAAACCACCAATACCAACACCAGTAATAGCAGACTCAGCAGCTACAACAAGCATCTTTTCAGCACCATTACACATAATTGTTTTACATGCTTCACTTATTGCATGAGTACCAGCAGCACAAGCTGTTACAGAAGAGAGGTTAGGTCCTTTTGTTCCATGTTCAATAGAAACAAAACCACCGAGCATATTTACAAGTGCTCCGGGGATAAAAAATGGTGAGATACGACGAGGCCCACGATTTTCTAAAATAACAGAGTTTTTCTCAATAGATGGAAGACCACCAATACCGCTACCAGCAGAGATACCAAATCTTTCCATATCAGTATCTTCACCAAAGTTTGCATCAGCCATAGCTTCTTGCGCAGCTTTAAGACCAAGATGGATAAATCTATCTGCTTTTTTTACTTCTTTAGGAGCCATTACAGTAGCAGGATCAAAATCTTTTACCTCACCTGCAATTTTCACACTGTAATTTTCAGGATCAAATATAGTAATCGTGTCAATTCCACATTCACCATCACAGATTGCTTTAAATGCGCTCTCTTTATCGTTCCCTACTGAGTTTATCATCCCTAAACCTGTTACTACTACTCTTCTCATAAATGCGTCTCCATAAAATATAAAATACTTTTAAAAATCAACGTGAAAATTCACTTCTAAAAATATTTAGCTGTCAAGACAAGCTTGACAGTTAAAATTTGCTAATTATTTATTATTTGCTTTCTATATAAGCAACAACATCAGCAACAGTTTGAATCTTTTCAGCTTCATCATCTGGAATTTCGATGTCAAATTTTTCTTCAAGAGCCATTACTAGTTCAACTACATCTAGGCTATCTGCACCTAAATCTTCTACGAATTTCGCATCTTCTTTTACTTCATCAGCGCTTACGCTTAATTGTTCTACAACTACTTCTTTAATATCGTCTAATAGTGCCATTATAGCTCCTGTGTTTAAGTTTAAAATCGTGTAATTATAGCATAAGTATCTTAATCAAATAAAAAATGAAGAACTTTTTATGCCATATTCATTCCACCATTTACCTTTAAAGTCTCCCCTGTAATATAGGAAGCATGATCAGAGAGTAAGAAAGCTGTAGCCTCTGCAACCTCTGAAGCTGCCCCCATTCTATTCATTGGGATTTTCGCATTGATACCATCTTTTATCTCATCACTAAGTATCTCTGTCATTTCAGTAGAGATAAATCCCGGTGTTAAAGAGTTGTAACGTATACCACTTGTAGCCGCTTCAAGTGCAAATGATTTTGTCATCGCAATCGTGCCACCCTTACTTGCTGCATAGTTTGTTTGTCCTGCATTTCCAGTCTCACCAATGATAGAGGCGATATTTACGACTGAACCAAACTTTTTCTTTCTTGCTGCTTTAAAAAACTCACGACAACCTATAAATGTAGAAGTAAGATTTGCATTAATTACAGACATAAAATCCTCTGTTTTCATACGAAGTGCAAGTTTATCGTTTGTAATTCCTGCATTGTTAACAAGATAACTCAACTCGCCATCACTGTCAATAATAGTCTTTATAGCATCTATGTATGCAGCTTCATCACTTACATCAAAGCCAATCACTGCTGCGTTTCCACCAGCCGCTTCAATCGCATCTTTTACTGCATCTGCCTCAGCTGCTCCACTACGATAGTTTACCCATACTTTGAGACCAAAACCCGCTAAAGTTTTTGCAATCTCTGCACCAATACCACGACTTGAACCTGTTACTAAAACATTTTTACCACTAAATTTCATATTAAAGAATTTCCTTTTATTAGATTAAACTATGATCCATCTCAGATGGAATATCAAGACCCATAAGTTTTAAAACTGTTGGAGCTATGTTGTTGAGCCCTCCAGCTTCCACTTTACTTACACCTTCAGCTTCAACAAAACACCATACTTTACCAACTGTATGGTTTGTAAGAACATGACCTTCATCATCTTTCATCTCTTCACAGTTTCCATGATCTGATGTAATCACTAAAGAGTAATCCTTCTCTTTTGCTTTTTCACGAATAAGTCCAAGCTCTGTATCTACCGCTGTAACTGCTTTTTTTGCAGCTTCAAAATCACCCGTGTGTCCTACCATATCGCCATTAGCAAAATTTACTACTATAAAGTCATACTCTTCATCCATCGCTTTAAGTACGGCAGCACCAACTTCTGCTGCACTCATCTCAGGCTTCATATCGTAAGTTTTTACATCTGGAGATGGGATAAGTACTCGCGTTTCATTTGCATATGGCTCATCAATACCACCATTTAAGAAAAATGTTACATGAGCATATTTTTCTGTTTCTGCAGTATGAAGTTGACGAAGACCTGCATTGGAGATCACTTCAGCTAAAGTATTTTTTGGTGGCTCTTTTTTAAAAAGTACTGGGTAGGTAAAACTTTTGTCATACTCTGTAATAGTGGCAAGATTTACTTTTACTTCACGACGAGCAAAACCATTAAAATCTTTTGCACCAAGTGCAGTCACCATCTCACGCATTCTATCACTTCTAAAGTTGATAGTGAGTACACTATCCCCATCTTGCATGCCATCGTAGCCGTTAAATGCTACGGGATCAACAAACTCATCTGTTTCACCTAAAGAGTAAGAATGTCCTACATATGCAGCAGGATCAAAGTCTGTTTTTGGAGTTGCTTCTACTATAGCTCTATAGCCACGTTCTACTCTCTCCCAACGATTATCTCTATCCATAGAGTAAAAACGCCCTGAGATAGTTGCAATACTTACATTCTCATTTAAGTGTTTATTTACTATTTCTATATATTTTTGTGCAGAAGTTGGAGAAACATCACGCCCATCTGTTATAAGATGTAAAAACACTTTTTTGCCATTTTTTGCTGCAATATCTGCTATACCCATAAAATGATCTATATGAGAGTGAACACCACCATCGCTCATAAGTCCTATTAGGTGCAGTCTGTCTGATTTTGTGAAAAGCTCTTGAAGTACTTCATTTGATTCTAATGTATTCTCAGAAAGTGCCAAAGAGATTTTGACCAAATCTTGATATAAAACGCGACCACTTCCTATGCTCATGTGACCCACTTCTGAGTTACCCATTTGCCCCTCAGGCAATCCTACACTTAGACCAAATGTATCTATAAGTGCATGGGGTACCTCAGCAAAAAGTTTGTCGTAAGTTGGTTTTATAGCATTATAAAAAGCATTTGACTCTGTTTTTGCAGAGTAGCCTATACCGTCTGTTATCACTAAAATCGTTTTTTTACCCAATTTAATTCCAATCAATACTGTTTTCGTTATTATACAATAAGTTTGACAACCTATCTAAAAGAGAGTAAAATTACCGCTCATGATAGAGCTTAAAAATATAACTAAAAAATACGAAATCAATAAAAACAATACTGTCACAGCCTTAGATGGAATAAGCCTCAAAATACAAGAAGGTGAGCTTGTTGTTCTTAAAGGTGCAAGTGGAAGTGGAAAGAGTACTATACTCTCACTCATTGCGGCACTCTCCAAACCTACAAGTGGCGAAGTTATAGTCGATAAAAAGCAGATCTCAAAACTCAGTGACAACTTTGCTTCTATATATAGAAGAGACAACATTGGCTTTGTCTTTCAGAAGTACAATCTAATTCCTGAACTCTCAGTCAAAGAAAACATTTTACTTCCACTTGTACCACTCAACTTAGAAGAGAAACTTGTTGAAGAAAAGCTTCAAAAAGTAATGAAACAGTTTCACATTGAACATAAGGCTGAGAATCTTGTTAAAAACCTCTCTGGTGGAGAGCAACAACGTACTGCCATAGCTCGTGCAAATGTCAATCAGCCAAAAATTATCCTGGCAGATGAGCCAACAGCAAATCTCGATAAAAAACTCTCTTTACATTTTATAGAGATACTTCAGGAGTTAAAGTCTGAGGGAAAAACCATAGTGGTTGCTACACACGACCCTCTTTTCTTTGACTTAGATTTTATAGATAGAACTATAGAGATGCACCAAGGGAAAATAGTAGAGTGATACTCCTGCCTGAAGTTTTAGCCATCTTTATACTAGATATTATCTTTGTACTTTTTTGTACCATTGCATTTATCAATGCACTAAAGATATATCTACGATGGGATGCAGATGCTACGACTACTGAACAATACAATTTAGAGAAAAAAAGCTACTTGAGTGCAACAATAATCAAGTTTGTCTTTATGGTAAAAGTACCCCTCTTTTTATTTTTTATCTTTTCACTCGATAAAATCTCAGACATACTTACCGGAGCTATGTGTGGGGCTGGTGTTGTTGATGCGACTATCTACGGAAACTACCTTTTTGTCCTCAAGATTTTAAACCTTTACTTTTTTGCATACTGGCTAGCACTTAACAATGAAGATCTCAAACATGAAGTGCAACCCTATACCAAAGTAAAATTTGGTTTTTTCATACTTATCTATTTTCTTTTAATGGCAGAGATATTTTTAGAGTTTATGATGTTTAGCTCTATAAATCTTAATGATGTTGTTGATTGTTGTGGAGCTATTTATTCTAGTTCATCAAGTTCTTACTTCTCTTCTATACTCTCACTCAAACATTCTATAATCTTGGCTTTGTTTTACAGCAATTTTTTTCTTATCGCACTTTTTTACTATAAAAGATATGCCAAACTATTTGCCTTTGCCAATATCTTTTTTCTTTTTATCTCCATCATTAGTCTTATCACTTTTTTTGGTACTTATATCTACCAATCACCCTCACACCACTGCCCATTTTGTCTTTTACAAAAAGAGTACTATTATGTGGGCTATTTCCTTTATACTCTTTTATTTTTAGGAACATTTTCAGGTATTTATGCAGGTTTTTTAAAGACTAATGAAAAAACTCAAACTAAAAACTACAAATCTTCTTTAATTTTCAATGGCTTGTATCTCCTTATAGTCAGTGCTTATCCACTCTTTTATTATCTTAAAAATGGTGTTTTGTTGTAAAGAAAACCGCTATACACTATAATGTCATTTTTAATTTACTTATTATATAGGACAGATATTGCTTTATTATTTACATGAATATTTTGACATAAATCTTTTAGGCTATATCACCATTCGCGGTGGTATAGCTTTTTTTCTTGCACTCTTTTTTACACTTTTTTTACTACCGCGATTTATCCGTTGGGCACAAAGAACATCAAGTGTACAACCTATCAATGAGTGGGCACCTGAACGCCACCAAGCGAAAGCTTCAACACCAACTATGGGTGGTATTGTTTTTATAAGCTCTACTATTGTTGCTTCACTCTTCACAATAAAATTTAGCAATATGTATGCACTTGGTGCTATTTTGACACTTGTACTTTTTTCACTTATAGGTTTTCAAGATGACTTTGCAAAGATTAAAAAGAATGAAAACCTAGCAGGCCTTAAAGCTCGTACAAAACTTGCATTACAAATCCTTTCAGCCCTTGGTGTTGCTGCATTTTTATGCTTTTTTGCAGATTTCAATACAGACCTTTATGTCCCTTTCATTAAAAGTCCTATCTTAGATATGGGAGCTTTTTCTATCATCCTTTGGGTTCTTGTTATCATCGCTACATCCAATGCCGTGAATCTTACAGATGGTCTTGATGGGCTTGCTACGGTTCCATCTATTGCAGCCTTAGTCACGTTTAGTATCATCATCTACATCACAGGAAATGCAAAAATCAGTGCCTATCTTCTTATGCCAAACTTTGAAGTTGGAGAGGTGGCCATTATCGCTGCAGCTCTCATCGGTGCACTCACTGGTTTTCTTTGGTATAACTGTCACCCTGCCGAAGTATTTATGGGAGACAGTGGCTCTCTTACTATTGGTGCATTTTTAGGGTATCTTTCTATCATCTCTAAAAGTGAGATTCTTTTACTTCTTATAGGTTCTATCTTTGTGATTGAGACACTCTCTGTAATTTTACAAGTAGGAAGTTACAAGCTTCGTAAAAAACGCGTCTTTTTAATGGCACCTATCCACCACCATTTTGAGATGAAACAGTGGGCAGAGAACAAAATCATCGTTCGTTTTTGGATTATAGCTATCCTCTCAAATATCATCGCACTCATCAGTCTTAAAATCCGTTAATGAAAAATTTAGCCATCCTAGCCTCTCATAACGGTAGTGGCTTTGATGCCATCTATAAAGCGATACAAGAGAAGAAACTCTTATGTAACATTACACTTGTTATCTCTAACAATACAAATGCTAAAGTGCTAAAAAAAGCAGAAGATGCCTCTTTAAATAACTACCTTGTCAATGCGAAACATTATGAAAATCCAGATGAAAAAATCTATGAACTTTTACTACAAAACAACATTGAGTACATATTTCTCTCTGGCTACATGAAAAAACTCCCTGCAAAAATCACACAAAACTTTCAAGTTATCAACTCACATCCCTCTCTTTTACCTCAATATGGTGGAGAAGGGATGTATGGAAGATATGTCCACGAAGCAGTTATTGCAAATAAAGAAAAAGTAAGTGGTGTCACTCTCCATTATGTAGATGAAGTGTATGATTCAGGGGAGATTATCTTACAAAAAGAGATACAACTTTCAAAAGATGAAACGGTAGACTCTTTAGAAAAAAAGATAAAACAGCTCGAAGCATCTACTATTGTAGAGGGATTACAAAGATGTTTGAACTAGCCGAATACATAGGTATCATCGCATTTAGTATGAGTGGATTTTTTGTAGGAGTTCGTAACCACTTAGATCTTCTTGGTGTTTTAATTGCTACCTTTTTAACAGCTTTAGGTGGCGGTATCATCCGTGATATTGGAGTTGATAAAACCCCTTTTACCTTTACAAACACCTACCCGGCTCTCATCGTTGTTATTGTTTTAGCTCTACTTATACTCTTTCGTTTTCATAAACGAAACTCTTTAGAAAATAAAGCTCTCTTTATCTGGAGTGATTCCATAGGACTTGTCTCTTTTAGTATCTCTGGAGCACTTATTGCTATAGAGCATCATTTTAATCTTGCTGGTGTTGTTGCCATGGCGTTTACCACCGCAGTAGGAGGGGGAATTGTAAGAGATGTCATCATTAATGAGGTTCCCTTTGTTTTAAAAACAGGCTTTTATGGCACTATCTCTTTACTTATAGGAATGACTCTTTATATTCTTGCACAATTTTCCTTGATCTCTTTTAGTTCTATCTCTCTTTTATTTATCTTTGCATTTGTTTTGAGGCTTATAGCTTATTATAAAAAATGGGCAATTCCATTAAAATAATGCTATATAAGTTTCCTTTCAGTACAAAGTAGTATAATTTCACTTCTTTAACTACAAATGGCCGGCCAATTAGCTCAGTCGGTAGAGCAACTGACTGAAAATCAGTGTGTCCTTGGTTCGATTCCGAGATTGGCCACCACTTCTTTATATCAAAACCCTTTTAACTTTTTAACAAAATAAAAACAGAAACTTTGATATAATTAAATATGTTCTTAAAGAGCACCAATTATTATGGGGACGATTTGGCTTCGACTGGAGCTGATGGTCTATGACTGCATGTCGGACTGAGCACTTCCGTTACACGGCTCACAATTGCTTAAACGCAAACAATACAAATTATCGCCCAGCTTTAGCAGTAGCTTAAGTTTTACCCCCTCTTAGAGGACGGGCTGCTTCACCTATGGACTCTAGATAAGTAGGATTCGAAGTATAACCCCTATGTAGATATATATAAAGTCTGTCTCAGCTTTATACGAATCTTTGAGACTGGTCTTGTGTAGCTTTGCAAGTTGTGTGAAGCAAGATAAGATTTTAACAACTTCTCTAAGCATGTAGACGTTGTAGATAGTCAGCTTTAGGACTGCGGTTCGATCCCGCACGTCTCCACCATTAAACAATCACATCAATTTTTATTTATCATATTGTGTCAATTTATTATAACGAATCATACTAGCAAGCTCTTTTCCATAAGCGGCTCCAAGTTCTGAATACTTATCTAATTTTTTCACAAGTTCATAGGGATCATTTGTTTTCATTTTTTCTACTCTAAACTGCTCAAACACTTTTCCTGTTGCAAGAATTCTATAATAATCTCGAATAGAGTCAGCAATCGTTGTATATTTTTTTACATATACTGTTTTATTCCCTCTTTTTTGACTTGCTGGAACTCTTGGCTCATTTTTATTTATGGACCATACACCAAAGACATTGTTTGCTTCTTGAAAAAATCTTGAAGTCCCCCATGCACTCTCCATCGCAGCCTGTGCTAAAGCGATACTTATAGGGTGTGGTTTCATTCTTTGTAAAAGATCTTGCGGATTCTTTGCAGCATACTTTTTCATAAGTTTTTGAATCTTTGTATTTTGTGGATCTTTTTTTACTAAAGATTGTGTCTCTACATATTCATTTTCCAATTCTCCATACACCTTTTCAACTGCTGGAACAAGTAAAGCAAAAAAGCGCTTTTTTTTCTCCTGAATACTTATGTTTTTTGGTATAACTGAAGCTGTATAATGAGCTTGTTTAGCATCCACTTTGTTTGCCTGAAGTAGTGTTGTAGTAAATAGTAGTACTAACAATGACGATAAAATTATTCTCTTTTTGATAAAAAATCCTTTAATGATAAATCTATTTAACTATTTTATACTTATAAATTGAGTTTCATATAAAGAATTCATTTTTCTGCTTATTTTCAATTGTAATTTAGTTACCCATAAATTAAGTATTATTAACTCTTATAATATCTACAGAATGTCAGAATTTTAACTTTTTTTAAAAATCAATAGTAATCTTTATCATTTTAGTTCTTTTATTGTATAATTAGATTATGAATAATTATACAGAAATATTAAGAGCACATAATTTAAAAGCAACACCACAAAGATTAGAGATAACTAATGCTTTATATACGAATGGACATATGAACATAGAAAATCTTTATGCAATGATGCTTGAGAAGTTCAACTCTATTTCACTCGCTACAATTTATAAAAACATCAATATTATGCTTGAAGCTGCCTTTATACAAGAGGTAAAAATTCCAAATGCAAAATCTGTTTATGAGCTTACAAAAGCAAGCCATTCACATGCAGTATGTTCAAACTGTGGACATATTGAAGATATTACACTAGATCTATCTTCTATTCAAAACACTGCCATGGGTATTACAGATTTTAAAATAGAAACTTCCGATTTAGTTTTTTCTGGCCTTTGTAAAAAGTGTCAATAAGTTTTTCATTTTAACAACTCCTCAGAACAATAAGAGTATAATCGCGATATATATTTTTCCAAGAAGGAATTCCTATGCGCGGTTATAAGATTTTTGCTGGTTCGGCAAGTGTTGATTTTGCAAAAGAGATTTGTAATGTTTTAGATGTTCCATTAGCGAAAGCTGATGTTAAAAAATTTAGTGATGGTGAGATTTCAGTACAAATTGCTGAAAGTGTTCGTGGTCGTGATGTTTTTATAGTACAAAGTACAGGTGCTCCCTCAAACGACAATTTAATGGAACTCCTTATTATGACAGATGCACTTAAGCGTTCATCTGCTTCAAGTATTACAGCTGTTGTTCCTTACTATGGTTATGCTCGTCAAGACCGTAAAGCAGCTCCACGTGTTCCTATTACTGCAAAACTTGTAGCAAATCTTTATGAAACAGCAGGAATTGACCGTGTTGTTACCATCGACTTACATGCTGGGCAAATTCAAGGTTTCTTTGATATTCCAGTAGATAATCTTTATGGCTCAGTAACTTTTGAGCAATACATAAAAAGCAAAAATCTTAAAAACCCTCTTATTGCTTCTCCAGATATTGGTGGAGTTGCACGTGCAAGATACTTTGCAAAACGTATGGGCTTAGAGATGGTTATCGTAGATAAACGCCGTGAAAAAGCAAATGAAGCAGAAGTGATGGGTATCATTGGTGATGTTGAAGGCTATGATGTAATTATGATTGATGATATGGTTGACACTGCTGGAACAATGGTAAAAGCTGCCACTGCCCTTAAAAATAAAGGTGCTACATCTGTTATGGCATGTGCTACTCATGGCGTTTTAAGTGGTAAAGCATACGAAAACCTAGAAAATGGTGAGCTTGATGAGCTTATTATTACAAATACACTCGACACTAAAGAGCATAAAAAAATAAAAGTACTTACAGTAGCTCCACTTTTTGCTGAAGTTATTCGTCGCGTTTATCATAATGAAAGTGTTAATTCACTTTTTGCATAATAAAAACTTTTCAACAGGAATATAATTGAAAAACATTAGAAACTTCTCTATTATTGCACATATTGACCATGGTAAAAGCACTCTTGCTGACCGTATTATTCAAGAGTGTGGTTCTGTAACTGAACGTGAAATGTCAACACAGATGATGGACACTATGGACATCGAACAAGAGCGTGGAATTACCATCAAAGCTCAATCTGTTAGACTTGACTATGTAAAAGATGGACAACACTACATCCTTAACCTTATAGACACTCCGGGACATGTTGACTTCTCTTATGAGGTAAGCAAATCTCTTGCCTCTTCTGATGGTGCACTCCTTATTGTAGATGCAGCACAGGGTGTTGAGGCTCAAACTATTGCCAATGTTTACTTAGCACTCGATAATGACCTTGAACTTATCCCTGTTATTAATAAAATAGACCTCCCTGCTGCTGACCCAGACAAGGTGGCTGAAGAGATAGAGACCTCTATTGGCATCGATGCTACTGATGCTTGTTTAGTCTCTGCAAAAACTGGTGTTGGGATTCGTGAGCTTATTGATGCTATTGTAGATAGAGTTCCTTCCCCTGTTGGAGACCCTGAAGCTACTACAAAAGCCATCATTTATGACTCTTGGTTTGACCAATACTTAGGAGCACTTGCACTTGTACGTGTTTTTGATGGTCAGGTTAGAAAAGGGCAAAATATCAAGCTTATGTCTAATGGTGAAGAGCATCAGATTCTTGATCTGATGTACCCGCACCCAATGAAAAAGATTAAAACTAACACTATTGAGTGTGGTGAGATTGGTATCGTTGTACTTGGGCTTAAAGAGGTAAGTGTTATCAATGTTGGTGATACTGTCACCGATGCTAAGAACCCAACAAGCGAACCTGTTGGGAAGTATGAACCAGCTAAACCATTTGTATTTGCAGGAATCTTTCCAATAGATACAGATAAATTTGAAGACCTACGTGATGCACTTGATAAACTTCGTCTCAATGACTCGTCTCTCTCATATGAGCCCGAAACATCAGTAGCACTTGGCTTTGGTTTTCGTGTTGGATTCTTAGGAATGCTTCATATGGAAGTTGTAAAAGAGCGTTTAGAGAGAGAGTTTAATCTTGATCTTATTGCTTCTGCTCCATCAGTTATCTATAATGTATACTTAAATAATGGTGATTTTATAAATGTTCAAAATCCATCTGAACTTCCAGAAGTAAATAGAATAGATAGAATTGAAGAACCATATGTAAGAGCAACGGTAATTACTCCAAGTGAATATCTTGGAAATATTATAACCCTTCTTATCAACAAACGCGGTACACAAACGAAAATGACTTACCTGAATGAAGATAGAGTTATGCTTGAATATGAGATCCCAATGAATGAGATAGTTATGGATTTTTATGATACTTTAAAATCAATCTCTAAAGGGTATGCTTCATTTGATTATGAGCCAATTGAGTTTAGAGAGGGTGACCTTGTTAAACTAGATATTAAAGTAGCTGGTGAAGCTGTAGATGCACTAAGCATCGTAGTCCCACGAACACAAGCACTTTCACGTGGCCGTATTTTAGTTAAAAATATGAAAGAACAAATCCCGAGACAACTTTTTGAGGTTGCAGTTCAAGCCTCTTTAGGTTCTCAGATTATCGCTCGTGAGACTGTTAAGTCTATGGGTAAAAATGTTACTGCTAAGTGTTATGGTGGAGATATTACTCGTAAACGTAAACTCTTAGAGAAACAAAAAGCAGGTAAAAAACGTATGAAGTCTATAGGTAAAGTACAGCTTCCACAAGAAGCCTTTATGTCTGTACTTAAAATGGACTAATAAGTTTTAGCTTATGAAATGTATGATGTGCGAGAACTACTCTCTCACTCATATATGCCCCTCATGCCAGAAAAACTTTCTCTCGCCCTCTCTTTATAAACGCCAACTCAAAAATGGAATCGAAGTTTATTCTTTTTATAAATACAAAGAGATCAAAGAGCTACTTTTTACAAAACATACTGATATAGGTTTTTATATTTATACACTCTTAGCAAATAATAGTTTCAAAAAATTTGCACAAAACTTTTTCTTTGATTCACCCCTTGTTTCAGTTGCTGTTGATGAAAATGTGGAGAGTGGATACTCCCATACAGCTATACTCAATAAAGCTCTTCAATCAAAAAATATCACACCTCTCTTTGCTTCCCTTCGTGCAAAAAACAAAGTGAACTATTCAGGAAAAAGTAAAGCTTTTAGAGTTGCAAATCCAAGAGATTACACACTAAAGAAATTTCCACAGAAGCAAGTGATTATTGTAGATGATATTATAACTACAGGAAGTACATTACTAGAAGCATGCAAAGTACTTGAAGCTGAGGGGAAAGAGGTACTCTTTTGTCTGACTCTTGCTGATGTACAAAAAAAATAAAGCTACCAGATAATGATATGCCCTCTTGTGCGTTTGAGATTTTTATAATCAGTTACCCAAAATGCATCAACTACATCAGAGACTCTAAAAACTGTTTTTTCTAATACCCTATCATAGACATACATCTCACGAGTTTTTTGATCTACATGAAGCAATAGTGCTCCAGCAACACTATCTTCTCTTTGCTTTTGAAATGATGGAACAACACCATTACTTACTGTAAATACTTCATCTACAACAGTAGTTAATGGATGCCAAATTCTTAAGCGATACACACCATCCATCTTTTCATAAAAAGCTAAAACAAAGTTTTTATCTATACTCTCTATATAATCCGAAACAACCCAACCCTTTCTTCCATCACTAAACTTTACTTCAGACCAATGATACCCCTTCGCCTCTAACTCTTGAAGTATAGTAATACCACTTGCCCCCTTAGGCAGGGTAAATAAAATATTATCTCCAATTTCAACAGAAGATCTAACATTCACATTTTTTACAATGTAATGAATCTCCTTTTGACTTGCATATATAGATACACTTAAAAATAATATAATAAAAAGTTTTAACATCATTGGCTCTTAAAATAGACCTTTAAAGAGTTTGTTTATCTCTTTTTTCACAGCTTTTTCTGCTTGTTTTTTCACTATCTTATTTGCATCTACACCAATTTTAGGTGCATTTACATTCCCTCTCACTGTTACACTCAAAGGATTTCCATTTGCATTAATCTCAATTTTTGAGTCAATTATTTGAGTTTTAGAGTTTAATTTTGTATTTTTTGTGATGATTGAGGACTTGTTAGATTTTAAATCTAGTGAAGCTAAAATATGTTCTTTGTTTATTTTAGCATTTACATCACCTACAAACTTCTCTTTGTAAAGATTTATTCTTGCATACTGTTTTACAAGGTCAAGCACTTGGTTTCGTGTAAATGTACCATCACTAAGTTTCCCATCGAATGTACCTTTTTGTGCAACAAGATTATAGTTTAAAACGCCATCAATACTTGATTTAAACATCTTCGGGTATATAAGAATATCTAAGATGTCAAGTGTTTGAAGTGAAGCTAACTTAGCACTAAAATCATCATTATGTAGTTTTGCATCAAGTTTACCACCCGCTATATCACTATGCATAGTAAAATCTAAATCTTTTGCTTTTTTTAGCTCACCAGTAGCCACAATGCCACCTTTAAGATGTCTTTGAGTAGCGAAGTAAAGCTTATTGAGGTCTTTTACACTTACCTTATAGTCACTTACTAAAGAGGCATCTTTTGTATCAAATCTAGCCTGTTTTATATCAAAATTTGCTAGATTAGAATTAAAAATTACTTTTGTATCTACAAGATTCTTATTGAGTTTTGTGAGTGTTTTAGCATTAAATGCAGTATATGGCATTTTCGATTTAAATTTATACTCTTTTGTTACAAACTTTGTATCTACAATCCCTTTAGATATAGTTGAGACCACCGTTCCTTGAAGATTATTGGCATCTGCATTAGTGATATCTACATCCATATCAAAGATACCATCTGCATAATGTGGTTGTTTCACCATGTAGAGTGCATTTTCTAAACGCAGTCCTTGAATTTTCGCTTTTACACTTGCTGGTGTAAAATCTTTTAAAAGTGCCACAAATGTTGTTTTTGAATCTGCAATATCACTACGTCCATCCACTACTAACTCTGCTTTATCACCTTTTACTGTCCCGTTTAAACGTAAAGGACCTCTTAGATCTGCCCCAGTTATAGGTTTAAGTACCGCTAACTCTTTTACATTCACACCATATTTTATATCTGTTTTTAATGGTTGGGGAACGACTGTACCACTTGATGAGAGTGTTGCAAGATTGGAGTTGAGAACATACTTATAGTTAACATCATCCCCAGCTAATATCGCATCAAGATTCATTACAAATGCTGTTGCAGGAATCGTGATATTAAAATCTTTTTTCATAACAGCAGAGTTAAGTTTACCATCTACAGTACGAAGTTTTATCTCTCCATCTAGTTTATGTGGTGCAATATTTTTAAAATCTACATCAACATTAACATCAGCACTTGCATACGATTTTTGATTGAGCATATAGAGTAATGCTTCAAGATCTAAAGTATCTACTTTTGCGATGATAGAGGTAGGATTTAGATCTGTAAGCTCTATATGGTAAGTGGTACTACTTTTTGCTACATCACTTTTTCCATCTACTTTTAAAAATGCCATATCTCCAACAACTCTACCATCAGTATGAAGAGAACTTTGAAGCTGTGTTTGAGTAAGTGCTTTTAATGTTTTGAGCTCCTCAAGGTTTACACTGTAAGAGATATCAAAAGATTGAGCAAATAATGAATACTCTCCCTTAAGATGAATCGTATTGTTTTTATTTAACTCAAGAACAATCTCAAAATCACTCATTCCAAGATGAAATGTTTGGAGCTTAGATGGCAGTTTTGTTTGTGCTTGAATCTTCGCTTCAATAGTAGGCTGAAGAAGTGAATTTCCAAACGATGTAAACGCGACAGTATAAACTGCCACAACAAGAACAAAGACTAAGCCTAAGAGATAAGATACTATTTTCATATAACTCTCCATTTTTTTACTATAATCATACTCTCATAAACTTTAATTTTTGTATAGTTGAGTATCACATTTTGCAATTAATATTCATTTTATCACTTTTTTTTCTTTTTATCACAAAAAGATGATATTATAAGAAACTTTTATATTTACAAAGGTTTTTTATCTCTATGCGTTTACTTCTTCTTTTTACTTTACTCTTTAGTTTTGCTTATGCAAAAAGTAAAGACACCTGTTACACTGTCCAGCTGACAAGTTTTAAATTTAAAAAAAACTCTAGCTATAATTTTACAAAAAAGGGATATCCTGATTCTTGTAAACTCATCTCTTTTACCAACATCAATGCTGTACGTTGTGGTTGTTATGAAAACTATGCAGATGCTTTTGAGGAGAAAAAAAAGCTTCAAAAAACCTATAGATCTGCCTTAATTACTACTACTTATAAGTATAGATTTGCTCCGACGATGTCTCTAGCTACAAGAGTAACACAGACATACCATGAGAAGAAAGCTCTCCAAGAAACAAAAAAGACAGAACAAATAAAACCTCAAAACACAAATGAAATAACAACCCCCAAAGAGGAGCAATCTCCTGAGATTCAAGAGGAATCTTTTTATGATAACCTTAGTGTACAAGGGAATATTGACCTTACTACTCAATTTTATCTTCAACGTCCAAAAGATAAACATGCAGATAATTACACAGCTTCAACAGAACTTGAATTAGGCTATATTAAAGACGATATAGAGTTCAAAACAAAACTCTCTGCACAACAAGACTACTATGACCTCAAAGGAACACAGCACCAAACACAAAGAAGTTTTCTCCGTCTTGATGAACTCTATCTTCAATATGAGATGGAAAATGATCAGGTTAAAGTGGGAAAAGATATCAAATTTTGGGGAGCCTTAGAGGTAAGAAATATCACCGATGGATTTAATCCAACAGACTTAAGAGCAGATCCTTTTTATACCGATAAGCTTGGGGTATGGAATGCCTCTTTTACACATTACACAGAGAGTGGTGAAGTCTCACTTATTCTTAAAGCCTATGAGCAGAGTCGTGATATGAGTGCCTTTCCTTATGTCTACTACTATTTTCCAGAAACAATGAACACAAATTTTGGAGCAGTTCCACTACACTATAAAGATGAACTTATCACAGAAAATGCAAAAACACGACCAACTCTTTATCTTAAATACTCAGGCTCAACTGATACAGAGTATCCACTTGATTTTGCTATCATTTTACAAAATGGTTACGATTCTCAACGCTACTACTCAACAGATTTCTCCCCTGCCACAGGAGATTTTCAAGCAAAAGAGAATGCTTATATTGTCAATAAAATCATAACTTATAATACACTTGTAATTGATAGCACTCTTTATAAGTTAGAAGCTGTCTATGCCAATGTCAAAAGCTCCAATGAAAATAACATCTCAGACTATATCCATCTAGGTCTTGGAGTGGAACATACTCTTACTCAGGTTTACAAGGAAGCCGATTTGGGTTTAATCGCTGAGTACTACTACTATGATACTTTAGAAAAAGGGAAGAAAACTGATCTTGAACTCTTTGAACTTTTTCAAAACGACCTCTTTTTAGGTCTTCGTTATAGCTTTAATGAAGGAAATGATGCAAGTATTATTACCGGTGCTATTTTTGATCTTGATTATAATGAACAAGTATATTATTTTGAGTATGAATCCCGTATTGCTGAGATTGTCAAGCTAAATTTTGACTACCGTTACATCCAACCATCTCCAACAAAACCAACTGCATTTCATCTTATGGGTGCACACGAAAGACTGAGCTTAAAGCTTGGTTACTACTTCTAAAGAGAGTTCATGAAAAAATTTATAGACCTTATTATAAAACTGCGATGGATTATTGCCATTGCTATCCCTATCATCACCATCCTTTTTGCTTTTCAATTTAAACATATCCAATTTGATGGCTCCTATAGAATCTGGTTTGGTGAGAACTCCAAAACACTTAAACAATATGATGAGTTTCGCGATATCTTTGGAAATGACGATGCTATTATTATTGTTTTTCATGATGAAGATGGAGTACTCAACAAAAAAGCTCTCGGTGTTATTGACAGACTCACAGAAAAACTTTGGCAAACAAAGTACATCGCCCGTGTAGATTCACTTACAAACTACCAGTATATCCATGCTGATGAGGAGTACCTCGATGATATTTTGGTAGAAAACTTCATCGAAGATTATACCTCCCTCTCACCTCAAGAGCTCAAAGAAAAAGAACACATTGCTGTAAATGAAACAATGCTAGTTGGAAAAATCATCTCAAAAGATGCAAAAACAACGATGATAGTGGGGCGACTCGTTCCAAAGGCAAGTACTACACTTGGCTCATCCAAGTTCATTAAAAATGCAGTTGATGGCTACTTAGCTGAGGAGAAGCAAAGTGGCTACAAATTTCACCTAGCCGGTGGACCTGTAGTCAATCAAACATTTTCCTCTTTAGCAAAATACGACATGACCACCTTTACTCCTCTTGTTATTTTAATGGTGATGCTTCTTTTATGGCTTATCTTTAAACGGGCATCGGGGATGTTTTTGAGTATTAGCATTGTTGTTTTTACCTTTATTATAGTCTTAGCAACACAGGTACTTCTTGGCTACAAACTCAACAACTTCACAGCTAATATGCCTGTTTTTATCATCGCTATTGGGATTGCAGATGCTACTCACCTTTTTTGGATATACCTCTTAGCACGAAAAGATGGACTTGAAAACTATGCTGCAATCCATTACAGTGTTGAAAAAAACTTTTTGCCAATTTTACTCACCTCTTTAACAACAGCAGTGGGTTTTGCCTCTCTTGGAATCTCTGAGATTGTCCCTATCAAAACACTAGGTATCGCTACAGCAAATGCAGCACTCCTCGCCTTTGTCTTAACTATACTTTTCATCCCTGCACTTCTCGCCATTCTGAATCCAAAAATCACTCCAAGTGAAAAAAATTTAAAGGACGAGATTAGCACTAGCATCGCCTCAAGATATGCCGCATTTATCATTAAAAATGACACGAAAATCATTTTCACTTCTATTGTGGTTTTTGGTTTTATATCTTTAGGACTTTTCAAACTTCAGGTAGATTCTAACTCTATTCGTTATTTTCGTGAAGAGGTACCTTTTCGCTCAGCGGTAACTTTTATACAAAATAACCTCACCGGTCCTATGGCTTATGAGATAGTGATAGACTCAAAAGCCAAAGATGGGATTAAAAACCCTGCCTTTATGAAAGAGGTGGAAAAGTTTGAAAAAGAACTCAAGGCAAAATTTCTAGATGCTAGACACACCTCATCCCTTATAGATGTTGTCAAACGCTTCAATGAGATTATGCTTGGCAAAAATGAGGTACCTAGCTCCAATGAGATTATCGCTCAGTATCTGCTTCTTTACTCCCTCTCTCTCCCTCAAGGGATGGAGATAAATGATAGAATGGACATCGATGAAAGACTGCTTCGTTTAACAGCATCCATGGATGTAGTTAACACCTCTTTAGACTTAGAGATGATAGAGTGGATAGAAAACTGGTGGAGAAACTCCCCCTACTCAGCACAGGTAAATGGGCAAACGACAATGTTTGCCCACATGCAATCAGATATCACAGATACACTTATACAGTCTATCACTTTGGCTATTAGTGTGGTCTCTTTAATGATGCTCTTTATCTTTAGAAAAATCAAGATGATTCCACTCTTTGTGATTCCAAATATTTTACCTATTATCTTAGTGCTTGGTGTTATGGGATGGCTTGGGATTACGATTGACATAGGTGTAGCCATCTCTGGAGCTATTATTATAGGGGTTGCTGTTGATGATACCATCCATTTTTTAGTGAAATATAAAGAGGCACGACTTAAGGGATATAACTTCCACGATTCTTTAACTTACATCATGAAGTATGCTGGATCTGCCATTATATTTACTACAGTGATTTTAAGTACCTCATTTTTGATTTTTAGATTTTCAGACTTTATGCTCAATGTAAATTTTGGTATTGTCACAGCCATTGCACTTATCATCGCCGTTTTAGTTGATCTTTTTATGCTTCCTGCAATTTTAAGTAAATATGATGGCAAAGAGAAAAGCTTTCTCAATTAATTACTTATAGTAACGCTATGGGTAATTATCATTTTTTGTGATAATATTGTGATAATATTGTAGCTTTTTAGACTATACTTATATAATTATTTATTATAAGGGTATCTATGTTCGACATACAAAAAGCATTTCATAAAAACTTTCCTAAGCTTGTGAAGAGACTACCAAAACCTCTCACTCAGAAAATTATTAATACATTACGAAAAATATTTCATGAAGAAACCTTTCAAGCTATCCATGAAAAAAATCACCATCTTCGTGGACTTGATTTTGTCGATAGTATGCTTGAAAACCTTAATATTAAATACACCCTCCAATATAATGAACTAAAAAATATCCCATCAGAGGGAAGACTCCTTGTAGTGGCAAACCATATTACTGGAGCAAGTGATGCTTTTGCTCTTGTACAACTCCTTGGAACCTTACGTGATGACAAAAAAGTACGACTCTTAGTTAATGGGATGCTTATGGGTGTGGAGCAAGCCTCAGAGATTATTATCGGAGTTGACAACATCAATGGAGCTATCACAAAAGAGAGCTTTAAAGAGATAAATAATGCTCTTAAAAATGATGAGGCTGTAGTTGTATTTCCCTCAGGTATTGTCAATAGATTCTCTTTTTTTAGAGGTCTCAAAGACACCCCATGGAAACCAAGCTTTTTAAAGATGGCAAAACGTACCAACACTCCAATCTTACCAGTAAGGATAAAAAGCCGTAACTCTATACAGTTTTATATCCTCTCAATGCTTCTTCCTAAAAAGCTTACTGGATTTATGCTTCCTCATGAGTTTGCAACTGCAGGAGAGCAAAAGCCTCTCCATTTTCATATAGGAAATGTAATTCCTGTGAAAACATTTTCAGATAAAAATATATCTTTAGATACATATGTCAAAATGTTTTACAATCACCTCTACACTCTAGGTACAGATAAAAAACCTGTCCTTCAAACAGAGATTACAATCTCCAATGCTCACAATAAAATGATGCTACGTGAAGAGGTACGAGCAGCAACCTTTTTAGGTAATACTATAGATGGAAAAAGAATCATCTTAGCAGATGCCCTTAGTTCTCCATTTCTAACACGAGAACTTGGACGTGTAAGAGAGATCTCTTTTCGTGCAATTGGTGGAGGAACTGGTACAGCTCAAGATAATGATCTTTATGATAACTACTACCGTCATCTTATCTTATGGGATAATGATGACTTTGAAATTGTTGGGGCTTATAGAATTGGTGAGGTCAAAGGGATACTTAAAGATAAAGGGATGCCTGGTCTTTATACCTATAACCAATGTAATTTTAATGAACACTTTAACAGCTACTGTGACAACTCTGTAGAGCTTGGACGTAGTTTCATCCAACCAAAGTATTGGAACTCCCGTGCTCTTGACAACCTCTGGCAGGGTGTTGGAGCCTACCTAGCAAACAATCCTCAAATCCGTTACACCTATGGAGTTGTTACCATCAATGCTAACACTCCAAAAAAAGCAGTGGCTGCACTTGTATACTTCTACTCTCATCACTTTTCATGCCATACAAATATGATGGAAGCAAAAGAGCCTTACTATATGAGTTATGAGGACTCTAAAGAGTTTAAATATATGTTTAATCATCTCTCTTATAAAGAGGGCTTTGTTGTTCTTAAAAAATATCTCAAAACATTAAACACTACAGTTCCTACTCTCTTTAAACAGTATGCTGAACTTTATGAAGAGGGTGCTGTACGTTTCTTTGACTTTAGTATCAATGAAAAACTTCATGGTGTAGTTGAAGGCTTTATCATAGCAGACAATTCAAGAATGAAAGAGGCTAAACGTAAACGCTATATTAAAAATTTTCAAAATATAGATGAAGATGAGATATCAGAAGAGTCTCTTCAAACTGCTTCATAAGTTCTCTTTTTCACTCCCCTAACTTTTCTTAATATTCTAGCATTTTGCTAGATTATAACAAATTACACAGCTTTTTTCCTATCTATTTTTCTTCTCAAATCCTCTTAGTTGTCCTAAATCAGGGATTAAAACACATAGTTTAGTCTATAGCTATCAAGTTGATTAACAAAATAGACTAAATATATACTTGACATTGTTACACTCAATATGTATAATACTTCTATCTTTTTAAAAAAGGAGTCATTTAACTATTATGTCTAGAGAAGAAATGAAAGATGAAACTCTTCAAAATGAAGAGCAAATAACTGAGAACGAAGAACTTACTTCTGATGAAGCTGAGGCTGAAGCAGAAGCAGTTGAGAATGAGTTTGAGCTTTTAGAAGCAGAGCTTAATGCACTCAAAGATAAATATGCTCGTGTTCATGCAGATTTTGATAATATCAAAAAAAGACTTGAACGTGAAAAATATACAGCTGTTGAGTATGCAAATGAAAAATTTGCAAAAGATATGGTACCTGTTATGGATTCACTCCAAGGTGCACTTAACTCAGCAAATAGCGATGCAGATAAAGCAGAACTATTTGATAAACTAAAAGAGGGAATTGAGCTTACATATAAGCAGTTCCTTACTGCACTTGAAAAACATGGTGTAACAATGGTATCTCATGATGAGCCATTTGATCCAAATATTCACAATGCAGTTCAAAGTGTGGATAGTGAAGATGTTGAAAGCGGTCAAATCGTTCAAACATTCCAAACAGGTTACAAGTATAAAAATCGCCCACTTCGTGAAGCGATGGTAATCGTAGCCAATTAGTATTAGTACGATAAATGGAACTTGTGCCACTTAGGTGGCATAACTTATTTGCAAAACAGCGTATAATTTCGCTGTAACAAAAAATAAACATTTATAAAATTAAGACACAAGGTGTCGCGGGCTTCCTGCCAAAGGAAACCTAGCGTTAGCGTAAATGGCGGAATTACTTCCGACATTGTGACAAAAGGGAATGAAAAGCTTCCCTTAAATTTTTGAAAAAATTAAAGGAATGAAAAATGAGCAAAGTAATAGGTATAGATTTAGGAACAACAAATTCATGTGTGGCAGTTTATGAGGGTGGTGAAGCGAAAATCATCCCAAATGCAGAGGGTAAAAATACAACTCCTTCAGTTGTAGCATTTACAGATAAAGGTGAGGTTTTAGTTGGTGATCCAGCAAAACGTCAAGCAATTACAAACCCTGAAAAAACAATCTCTTCTATTAAGAGAATTATGGGTCTTATGATGAATGAGGAGAATGCAAAAGCTGCTCACGACAAAGTAACATATAACATCGTAGATAAAGATGGTGCTGCTTGTGTTGATGTAGCTGGTAAAATATATACTCCACAAGAAATTTCAGCGAAAATTCTTACAAAACTAAAAGAAGATGCTGAAGCATACCTTGGTTCAACTGTAACTGATGCTGTTATTACAGTTCCAGCTTACTTTAATGATAGCCAACGTAAAGCTACTAAAGATGCAGGTACAATCGCTGGTCTTAATGTTCTTCGTATCATCAATGAGCCAACTGCTTCTGCACTAGCTTATGGATTAGACAGTAAACAAGAAGAAAATGTACTTGTTTATGACCTTGGTGGTGGTACATTTGATGTAACAACATTAGAGATCTCTGATGGTACTTTTGAAGTTCTTTCAACTGATGGTAATGCATTCTTAGGTGGTGATGATTTTGATAATAAAATTGTTGACTTCTTAAATGATGAGTTCAAAAATACTCACGGTATTGAACTTAAAAATGACAAAATGGCATTACAACGTCTTAAAGATGCAGCTGAAAATGCTAAAAAAGAGTTAAGTTCTGCAACTGAGACAGAAATTAACCTTCCGTTCATTACTATGACAGAAGCGGGACCACAACATTTAGTTGTAAAACTTACTCGTGCTAAATTTGAGGGTATGATTTCTGGTCTTATTGATGAGACTATCTCTCACATTAAAACTGCGATGAAAGAGGCAGATTTAGATAACTCAGATATTAAAGAGATTATTATGGTTGGTGGTTCTACTCGTGTTCCAGCAGCTCAAGAAGCGGTTTCTAAATTCTTCGGAGGAAAAGACCTTAACAAAAGTGTAAACCCTGATGAAGTTGTTGCTGCAGGTGCTGCAATTCAAGGTGGTGTATTACGTGGAGATGTAAAAGATGTTCTTCTTTTAGATGTTACTCCTCTAAGCCTTGGTATTGAGACTTTAGGTGGTGTTGCAACTAAAATCATCGAAAAAGGAACTACAATTCCTGTTAAAAAATCTCAAATCTTCTCAACTGCAGAAGATAACCAACCAGCTGTATCTATCTCAGTTGTACAAGGTGAGAGAGAATTTGCTAAAGATAACAAATCTTTAGGTTTATTTGAGCTTACTGATATCCCAGCAGCTCCTCGTGGTGTGCCTCAAATTGAGGTTACATTTGACATCGATGCGAATGGTATCTTAACTGTTTCTGCAATGGATAAAGGAACTGGTAAAGAGCAAAAAATTACTATCTCTGGTTCTTCAGGATTAAGTGAAGAAGAGATTGAAAAAATGGTTCAAGATGCAGAAGCTCACAAAGCTGAAGATGAAGCAAGAAAAGCGATGGTTGATTTACGTAACCAAGCTGATGCATTAATCGCTCAAACAGAAAAATCTGTTGAAGAGATGGGTGATAAATTAGATGCTGAAGAGAAAGCTAAAATCGAAGCTGCTGCAACTGATCTTAAAGAAATTCTTAAAGATGAAAATGCAACAAAAGAGCAAATCGAAGAGAAAGTAAAAGCTCTTACAGAAGCTGCTCATAAAATGGCAGAAGAGATGTATAAAAAAGAGCAAGGTGGTGAAGCTGGTGAAGCAAACCAAGCGAAGAAAAAAGATGACGACGATGTTATCGATGCTGAGATAGAGTAAGACTCTATCTCCACACCTTCAAAAATAGGCTCTTAAAAGATATCTTTTAAGAGCCACTCCATAATTTTTCCCCTTTTATTTTCCAACTTAATATGTTTTTTCTCAGTAGTATCTTTTGCATAAAAATTATGTATTTTTATAAACTCATCTATATTTGCGAAAAAGGTATCAATAAGCTTAGGGTCAAAATGTTTACCCCTCATATCTTTCATATAAGAGAGTACCTCATCTAACTCCCAACACCTCTTATAAGCACGCTGAAAACAAAGTGCATCAAATACATCGGCTATAGCTACAATTCTTGCATAAATATGGATATTACCCGCTTGAAGACGTCTTGGATATCCTGTTCCATCATATTTTTCATGATGCTCTTGTGCAACAATTTTAGCCACTTTAAACACTGGTAAATTAGAGCCTTTTAAGATCTCCACCCCAATATCTGTATGTGTTTTCATAATATCGTATTCTTTGGAAGTTAATACACCATTCTTATGAAGTATATTGTCAATAATTCCCAATTTACCTATATCATGTAAGGAGGAAGCATTTTTTAAAAGGATAGCCTCTTTCTCATCCATCCCATAAAGTTTTGCCAGTTTATAAGTAAAAAGAGAGACCCTTCTTACATGGTTATATGTTTCAGTTGAGTGTCCCTCAGCGATACCTCCAAGAGTATTGAGAAGTTCTACCTGAGTTTGTGCAATCTCTTGTGTTCTTGTCTCTACTTTATGTTCAAGCTCTTTTTCATACTCACGAAGTTTAATTCTTGCATCAACACGAGCAAGAAGCTCCTCTTTAAAAAAAGGTTTACGAATGTAGTCTGATCCACCAACATTATATGCTTTGATAAGAAGTTCTCTCTCTGTATTTGCTGTTAAAAAGATAACAGGGATTGAGGCACTTTGAGGTTCCGCTTTTAGATATCTGCAGGTTTGAATCCCATCCATAATAGGCATCATAATATCTAGTAAAATAAGATCAAATTCAATCTCTTTTACAAGTCGTAATGCAGTTAATCCATCAGGTGCTATTTTAGTGGTATAGCCCACTTTCTCAAGTATAGTTTTAACAATTCTCTGATTATCTTCTACATCATCAACAATGAGTATATTGTAGATTTGTTCACTCATATAAACCTAAAAATCTTCTTTTGCTTTCTCTAAAGCAGCTCTAAAGTCCATAATTTCACCACCATGTTTCTTTTGAAATGCTTTTGCATCTTCTAAAGAGGAAAAAGCATATTTACTTACTCTACTCATTGTTCCTTTAAGATCACTACCTACTACATAATAAGCTTCTAGAACTGGAATAAATTTTAAACTTGTCACATCAACAACTTGTGGATTTTTCACCTCTGCACCACTATTGAGATGATCTTCTAAACAGTGTATAGAACAATATTGAACTTCTTTATCTCCATAAGTAGCTATATGGCTTGTTTTATAAAATTTTGTAAGATTCATTCCACATATTACACACGCATTTTTTCCCTCACCCTTTTGTACTAGGATTGCATCTTTAGGATCTACTGTCTGAAACATTTTCATCTTCATTGGTTTTTTCATATTTTTTTGTTTTACTATTTTTTGTTTCATTACCTGTTTATTTTGCACTTGTTTAGCAGGTGCAGGTTTTACAGTTTGTGTACATGCTGAGAGTGCTATCATCACGACGATTGCTGAAATTATTTTTATCATTTACTTATTTCCTTCGATTATATTCTTCGCTATATTATCATATCTGTTTTAAATCTGACTATAATTATAAACAATAAGGAAAATATATGAAAAAAAAACTACTCCATTATATAAAAGAAACACTCTTTTTTATTCTTTTTATTACACTCTTTGCGAATGCTATCAGTTTTTATAAAAGTACTGATCTTAATAAAGAGAGTCTTTCACTTCAAAAAGTACAGCTCATTAATGGGAGTTTTGAATTTATTGATGAAAAGAAGCCACTCATCATACACTTTTGGGCTACTTGGTGTCCAACATGCAAACTTGAAGCCCAAAATATTGAGTATCTTTCTCACCATTATAATGTACTTAGTATTGCTGTAAATTCTGGCTCAAATGAAGATATAAAAAAGTATATGAAAGAGCACTCATTGACATTTAAAGTAGTAAATGACCAACACTCTATCTATGCAAAAGAGTTTCATATAGGAGCATACCCTACAACATTTATCTATGACAAGGGAAAAAAGTTAGTTTTTTCAGAAGTTGGTTACACAAGTACTATTGGGTTATTTTTAAGAATGTTATGGTTGAGTTTATAATTTCACTCCAGGAAAAGATCCTAGAGCGGAGTATCAAAGAGATTAATCTTTGATAGAAACAGCATATGCTTTGTCAGAGAGTGGAACCCACGGACGTTTGATATGCTGAGGACGACGTAATTTGTCGTTTGCATTAAGTGGACGAGTCAATTGATCTCTCCACCCTTGGTAAATTTTGAAGTTATTTTCATAATTCACATAGATATCACCTATTTTATCACCAGCTTGTGCAGGCTCTAAAATAACTTTTTGATGCCAACAATGCATACCAGAAATTGGATCTGGATGAGCAGCAGCTACAGCATTTTGCCATGAACCACTTAAACCATCCCACCAGATATTTCCAGAGTCACGGTTATACTCAGCAAAACGCTCAGTATGGAAAGGATGGATACCCTCAACATATTTAAGTTTACCCTCTTTACCATCCATTTGCATTTCTGCAGTTGGAACACCAAAGCTATTGATTCCACTTGTTCCATCATAATCTTCGATTTTGATTTGACCAGCAGTAGTACCAGCACCCTCTACAGCAGCAGCCATAAATTTAGGGTCATTCATATTACGTTCAACTGGTTGAGAATCAACTTTACCATCACTAACGCCATTAGGGATAGTTACAGAGTTTACAAGTTTCCATCTACCACCATGGTGTGAACATGCAAGTGTACCAGGAAGAACACCTTCAGTTGGAACAGCCATAGCAACAAAGTAACCAGACTCAAGGCCTGTTACACTATCTGTAATTCTAACACGAATAGCATCACCACGTTTGAAACCTTGACGAGCCGCATCTGGAGTTGAGATCCAAATTGGGTCATGATTTTGTGAGATCTCCATAAGATGTTTAGAGTTCGCAGAACGTGTATGAATATTATACGGTAAACGGAATACTGTATTTAATGCATACGAGTTCTCTTCAGTCATATAAGAGTGATCTACATGAGATACGATATGCTCCATACGTTTTTTCTCTTCTGGTGTTCTTGGGTAGAATGGAATTGCATACTCTGGCCATTTCCAATCATCAGCAAGCCACTCACAGAAGAAGTCAAGTTTCTTATCAAGTGTAGCGAAACCTTCCATCTTTTTACCATCGATCTCAATACCGATAGATTTTTTCTTACCATGATGTTCAGCTGTCATAACACCTGTACGTTTATCAATAGTTACATCGCGTTTGTCATATTTATGACCATGAGCAATATAATCATTACCCTCTTCTTTGATCTCACGCTCTTGTGCAGAATAGATTTTATTCTCTTCCATCCAAGCACCATGATCTCTCATATACTCATAAACTGGGTATTCTTTATCTTTGTAACGTGCATCAGAAGTTGCAGTTGCTTTAAGATTTGGTAAGTTGTCACCAAATGCAGCATCATACCACTCAGATATAGTAACAGGTTTACCAGGATTCTTTTTAGATTCCCACATTTTCTTGATACCAAGCTTACCAGTTGGATCGATGTAGTTCACACACATATCAAACCAGAACTCATTCTCTTCCCAAACTTCACCAAGACCAGCTTTGATGTGTGCTTCAAGTGTAGCACGGTTAGGGTTTGTTGGTTTCCATCCTGATTTCTCAAGAGCAACACGCATTACCGGTTGACGGAATGATGTCCAACGAGCAGGCATTGTAGCTTCTGAATGTTGATCATGTCTCTCACCAGCAAGTCCAACCGGTAAAATATAGTCAACATACCAGTTTGTCTCAGACCAAGTAGGAGACAAGTTAAATGTAAGCTCCATTTTAGACTCATCTTTAATCGTTTCAATCCATCTAAAACCATCTGGATTGATCCAAACAGGGTTATACATACGTGGAATCCAAACAGCAAGTTTTGTAGGAACATTAAGCCCTTTTGCTTGCCATTTTTGTTGCCACTGTGTATCTGAAAGTAAGTGAGGTAATAGGAACGACATCTCATAAGTTGAGAGTGGCCATTCTGGTGGCCATGTAAGTTCATTGTACACATCAACTTTAGGAATATTAGCACCACGTTTACCTTGACCAACAGTAGAACTACCACCCTTACCAGCTACAGAGATAACATGGAAGTGGTGGAAGAATGTACCACCTTCAGGACCAATAGCACCACGAAGAGCAATTGGTAAATAACCTGTACGACCACTCATCCATCCACCACGGTTACCAGCAGCAGTTGCACGCCAGAAATATGAAGATATAGAAGTTCCAGCCCAGATGAACATGTCATAAAGTTCTTCTAGTTTATATGCAGGAACATGTGTTTCTTTTGCTACATGCTCTAATGTATATGGTGTATAAAGCTCTTGAATAGTATCTAAGAATGCATCAAAATCGTTCTTTGAAGGTACTTTAGAGATATAACCTTTGCTTACCATATATTCTAAATATTCTTTATTGTCTAAGAATACTTCCCAGTTCATCCATTTTTTCACAAAGTCACGATCAACTTTACCTTCATTTAGGATTCTTTGAGTTAAATATAAATAGATTAAAGGTTCAGTACCTGGCCATGCAGCGATCCAGAGATCAGCCATACCAGCAGAGTTAGACATACGTGGATCCATAACTACAAGTTTTGCACCCTTTTGTCTAGCATCAGCGATAAATGAAGCTGATTGTTGGAAGTAGTGACCAGCATCTGCAGCATGAGAAGAGTTAAGGAAGATTAACTTCGCATTAGCCCAATCTGGAGATGTTCTATCATCATTTGCCCATTGAATAGTCGGAGTACGACCACCTGAAGAACAGATATTTGTATGTGAGTTAAATGCATCACAACCAAGTGTATGCCAAACTTTACCAGTAAATCCATTTTCATTTGGACGACCAACATGGAACATTACTGATTTTTTAGATAAATCATCACCTTTTTCAAGTGTATCTCCCATCTTCTTACCGATAGTAGTCATAGCTTCGTCCCAAGTAGTACGAATCCATTTACCTTCACCACGAGCAGAACCAGGAGCACGCTTAAGTGGAAATGCTATACGATCTGGATCATACATTTGAGATTGTGTTGCATAACCTTTTGCACAGTTTCTACCACGAGAAGCTGGATGCAGTGGGTTACCCATATACTTTTTCACTGTAAAAGTTTTTTTATCGATCCATGCTGTTAAACCACAAGATGCCTCACAGTTTGAACATGCAGTTGGAACGATCATATAGTCGTTTACTTCGATACCGTCTGGATTAGTATCACTTCTTACACCGTGGCGTTCAATACCACCACGTTTCCAGTCATTTCCATCTAACTCTTTAAAGTCAGCCCATTCTTCCATTGGAGGATAGAATGATAGTGAATCTGGAGTATTAGTAAACTTACTCTCCTCAACAGACTCAGCAATTACATCGGTAGTAAATACTCCCTTTGCAATAGCGGCACCAGCAACAGTAAATGCGGCACCTTTTAAAAATGTTCTTCTACTTTGTAAATACATTTATAATTTCTCCCTAACTCATTGGTAATAATTGTGGAATCATTAGCCAAACATGTTTAACTAAGAATAGACCCACTAGTGCTAAAATCGCAGCTAATTTTAAAAGGCTTTCGCTTTTTGATGCACGTGAAAGTGCGATCAGAAGCATTGGCAATAGATATGCTATCCATTGACCTAACCAGAACATAACAGTATATGGTCCATCACCTTTGATGTACTCTAGTACTGCTGCAACTTCTTCTGCTTTCATTGGTCCAAATACATACTCAGACATATATAAAGTAAACGCCATAAATGCACTTAAAGCTAAAATATTTGAAAGACTTCTATTTGCTTCCCAACCAAGTTTAGAACCAAATACTAAAATCATAAATGCAGAACCAGAAAGGAGTGCTGCAAAGATCATTTGTGCTGATTCAGTTGGCATTTGCCATAACTCACGTGCTGTACATTGAGACATAAGTCCCGCTGTATAAAGTGTTACAGGGATTGCTAATGCAACTACCCATGGTAAAACTTTGTCAAACGATGCATTGTCTTTTTTTACAAAAGAGAGGAATGCTAAAAGAAATAAAAGACCAACAAAGGCAGTTGCCATCCATGCACCAACAGTAATTGCTGACGTTAAGTGTGGATAGAAAAAGATATGCCACATTCTAAATGGTTGATGAAGATCCGCTAAAGTAAATAGTAAAAATATATGAATAAATATAATCGCTACAACAGTAGTTGGAAATCTTAAATTTTCTGCTTTTTCTGGATACTTTTTAAGTAAAAGCATAAGCATAAAAATTACACCTGTACCAATACTTTTCGCCCACATATTAACTGTAACTAACCAAGGCCATACTGTACCTGGTAATGCTACATCTAAAGTTACTACAGCATTTGTAGCTGCTAAAATTTCATGTGCTGCCATTAGTGGTGCCCTCCTACTGGAAGTGTTGTAATCTTGTTAAAGAGTGAATAGCCATCAACTCTATGAGAAGCAAGAGGATTAAGGTTAACATTACCACCACCAACATAATAATGATGAGGATTTGTTCCCTTCTCAGGTTTACGTACTTGTACTCCACCTTGGTTATCCATAATATATTTAGAGATATTTGATTTTGGATCATCTAAGTCACCAAAAATATTTGCTTGAACTGGACATGCAACAACACAAGCTGGCATCATAGATGAAGCAACACGGTGTGCACAATAGGTACATTTATCAGCAGTTTGTGTTTGAGGATCGATATAGATCGCACCATATGGACAAGCCATAACACAACCAGCACAACCAATACATCTTTCTTTATCGATATTCACAATACCATTTTCAATATAGTGAAGTGCAGATACTGGACAGATTCTCTCACAAGGTGCATTTTCACAATGATTACATCTTAGAGGTGTAAAAGTTCTTTTAGTTTCTGGGAATGTTCCCACATCTACATATTTAACACGAAGTCTCCATGTACTGAGTGGAACTTCATTCTCCACCTTACATGCGATTTCACATCCTTTACAACCCATACACAGGTGTAAATCAACTAGGAAACCTAATTGCATATATTCTCCTTTGGCCTTTAACGGCTATTTTAGATTTATAACTACGACTAATTAATATTAAAAGAAGCCCTTATGCACGGCATTAGAAGCTTTTTTTACTGTTCTTATACTAACTAATAATTCTTAAATAAGTTATAAAAGAGTGATATTTTTTTGATAAAATTTTTTTGTGGGTATATTTAGAAAAGTAATATTTGTGGAGATAATGTTAAGTATAAAATTTATTTTCTGTAAGTAAGATTACTTTAATCTTACTCTTACAGACTGCTCATGAGCAGTGAGACCTTCGGTGTTAGCGATAAGTGCACACTCCTCACCAATCTCATTAATAGCTTGTGCACTAAACGAGATAATAGAGCTCTTTTTCATAAAGTTTTCAACACCAAGTGGTGAATAAAACTTCGCTGTTCCACCTGTTGGCAAAGTATGGTTTGGTCCCGCTACATAGTCACCTATAGCTTCAGGAGTGTTATGCCCTAAGAAGATAGCTCCTGCATGTTTAATGTATGGTAAAAGCTCAAAAGGGGAAGCAGTAGCAACCTCTAAATGCTCAGGAGCAATATCGTTCATAAGTGAGATAGCCTCATCCATATCTGTTGTCGTGATAATTGCACCGCGTTCTTCAATAGACTTTCTAGCGATCTCTTCACGTGGAAGCTTTTTAAGCCAGTTTTCTATCTCAATCTCTACCTCTTTTGCAAGCTCTTTTGAAGGAGTGATAAGAATAGAACTTGCCATCTCATCATGCTCTGCTTGAGAAAGAAGATCAATCGCCAAATGGGATGCATTTGCACTATCATCAGCTAAAACGCCAATCTCTGATGGTCCTGCGATCATATCTATGTTTACTTCACCAAAAACCATCTTCTTTGCAGTTGCCACAAAGATATTTCCTGGACCTGTAATAACATCAACCTTTGGAATACTCTCAGTTCCATAAGCCATAGCTGCAATTGCACTTGCTCCACCAACTTTATATACTTCACTTACACCACAAAGATGACAAGCAGCTAAAAGAAGCTCATTTGGTTCATTATCTGGTGTTGGTGTACATACTACTATATTTTCTACACCTGCCACTTGAGCTGGAATCACATTCATAAGTAGAGATGATGGATAAGCTGCTTTTCCACCAGGTATATAAAGACCAGCAGAATCAACCGGAGTTACTTTTTGTCCTAGTATTGTTCCATTTGCCTCTGTATCAAACCAAGATTTTGGCTTTTGTTTCTCGTGATATGCTCTAATTCTATCATAAGCTAAATGCAGAGAATCTAAAAGTTTTTTATCTATATTTTTATAAGCAGCAGCCATAGATTCTGTAGAGATTTTCAAATCTGCATCACTCGCTGGTGTCCAATTGTCAAACTTTGCTATATGTTGCTTAAGTGCACCATTTTTCTCTGTTTTGATCTCATCTATAATACCACCAACAATAGCTCCAACCTGAGCCATATCCATCTTTCCACGACCTAGTAACTCTTCAAAGTTTTCTTGAAAACTTGCATCGTTTACATCTATAAACATCATAATTATTTTCCACCCTGTTTTATTTTTGTATTAAAATCTTTTTTGACTATCTCTAATAATTTTAAAAAATATTCTTTGTTGACTGCACCCATAATTGGAAAATTTCTATCTACTGCATACATAGCTTCTCCATTTGGTTTTAAGAACCATATAGTTGGTGTTCCTGGTCTCCATAACTCTCTTGGTGTATAATCATTTTCATCACTGTAAGAGATAATAGAGATAAAATTTTTGTTTAACTCTTTTGTTACCTCTGGCGTTTTAAGAGTTTGATTCTCTAAAATTACACAATACTTACATGAATGACGAGAAAATATAAAAAGTACTGGTTTGTTCTCTTTTTTTGCTTGGGCTATACCACTTTGAAAATCTTTTGCCCAATGTATCTCATTAGCCATAAGTGTTGTTGCAAATAAGGCAAGAGCCAATAGTATTATTTTATGCATGTTTTTTTACCTTTTTTAAAAGTTCTTTAGAGCACTCAAGTGCACTTTTCTTTGTGACATCAATCACGATATCTGCAAGTTTTATATACTCTGGACGACGCTCATCATAAAGCTCTTTTGCTTTTTTTAAATCAGCTAAGAGTGGGCGTTTTTTTAGTTTTCTTGCTGCATTTGGATGTTTTTTGATTCGTTTAATAATCTCATCAAAAGGGGAATCAAGAAGTATCACTGTCCCTATTTTTTTAAGATTTTTTTGTTTGTAAAATCCACCACCAGTAGAGATGAGAGTATTTTGCACACTATTTTGAAGCCATTGTGCGACATTTTTCTCAAGGGAACGAAAATATGCCTCCCCCTCCTCTTCAAATATCTTTTTGATTTTACGGTTTTCCATCGACTCTATCAAATCATCCGTATCTATCGCCATATAATCAGAGTGCTTAATCACTTCACGAGCGACGCTACCCTTACCTACACCCATAAAGCCTATCAGTATTATATTTTTCATTTAAATGCACTCATATCAAAATCTGGTTTTGTTTTTTTAATCTTTGCATACAATAATGCACAAGTGACGATATTATACTCTAAAATAACCATACTAATGATAAATGACAAGGCAAAAAACCATAAAAACTGTGGCATAAAAAAAGAAAACACAAAGCCTCCAAAAGAGAAAAGAAACATAAAAAACTGTAGTTTTGAGAGTCTTTTATCTATCATCTCATTCATTGTTGGTATGCTCATATACCCTGCACCATTAAGATGGAACCACACAAGAAATGGGATAATTTTATAGAGCATCCCCATCATGATAGAGAGTAAAAATCCCAAACCAAAAAACAACCCTACAAGAACTGTATATTGAGAATCAAAATACTCATCAAATATCCAAAAAAACGAACCAGTACTAAGAGAGATACTTGCAACTCTCCAGTACCAAATGGTGATATCACTCACCTTGCGTTTACGTTTGTTAAGCTTAAGCCATGCCGTAGTAGCAAATGCCCAGAAAAAAGTTGCTATCCAGATCTTAGCCACAAGAGCATATGAAGGGATAAATAGGTTGAGTATCAACCAAAGCATAAGCCCCGCACTAATAATCTTAGCTACTTTTGAAAGGCAAAACTCTTTAAATGATGGTGCTACATAGAACATAGGAAGTACTTGAAACGCCACCCCAATCAGAAGAATACCTGCAAAACCAAAGATCCCCCAGACACTATGTACATTTGCTAAAAACATATGGATAGAACCAATCTCTTGACTTACATATTCCCCCAAGAGCATCAATCCTAACAACACACTTGTAAAAGCAAAAAAGAGAGAGATAGCCATATTTTTCACTGTTGGTGTAAAGTTTTTCACATCTTGCATAGAGAGTGCTATAAAACTGATTAAAGTTAAAAAGCCTACACCCAAACCTACCATAGCCAAAAGATAAAATAGTTTATTATCATCGATAAACGCGAGAATAAAAAACACTAATCCAAAGACTAAAGAGAGATGTGTATACTTAGCCACCTTCTCTATGTTTGGAATTTTTACACCAGCAAGGACAGGAAGCATTTGAGTAAGTGCACCCAACATAACAAAACCAAAAAATCCAATGGTAATGGTATGCGTCACAGCAATACTCTCCAAGGCAAAACGTGTACGTAATATTTCAGGGTCACTAAAAAGGACTAAAAAACCTGCCAAAATTGCAAATAATGGTGCAGTAAGAAAAAAGCGTAATGGTGCTGATATCGGCGGTGCCTGATCTATTGAGAGACCGTTAAAATCCAAAAAGCACTACTCCACTACAATCGATTGCATCATATCAACAATACGTTCAGCTTCAGCACTCAGATGTTGTTGTGCCATTGGGTAGAGCATCTGTTCCTCTTTCATATTGTGCTGTTGTAAAAGTATCATCAATGTTTCAGAAGTTCCCATAAATTTATCTTTATTGCCCTCTTCTAAAGAGCTTAAAAGTTGTGCCATCAAACCTCGCATCTGCTCATGCTCATGACGCATCATTGCAGTTGGCCCTTGTGTCATCCCTGTTTTTTGTTCAAACTCTGCAAACATCACTTTCTCTTCCATCTGAAAATGGTGTTCCATATCAGTTACAAACTCTTGAGTAATCTCTTTTGCATCCTCTAGGTTTGCATTTGCTTTTTCTTCCATAAGGGCAAAAATCTCATCACATCTTCTATGGTCTTGTGTCAAAAAATCTTTTATACTATTCATTTTTCTCTATCCTAATTTTTTTTGTATTATATAGAAATTTAATAAATCTGAAATAATCTTGCATCAATTTATCCATTATTTAACAACTACCGGTATAATATCTACTTTAAAATTTAGCTATGGATTCTTTATGAAAAACACAAAATTTATAACACTTGGATTTACTTCTGTTGCTCTTGCCCTTACTCTTTTTATGGGTTCATCTCTCTTTGCTGAGAGTTCAGTAAAAGATGCTGAATCATCACGTCTTCAATCACTTGCCAAATTCACCAAAGTTCTTAGCATTGTTGAGCAGTACGATGTTGATGAGATTACAATTGAACAACTTATAGACAAAGCACTTGATGGGATGATGAAAAATCTTGATGCTCACTCAAACTATCTTACAGCAAAAGATTATAAGCGTCTTAAAGTGCAAACAAGTGGAGAGTTTGGCGGACTCGGTATCACTGTTGGTATGAAAGATGGTGCTTTGACAGTTATCGCTCCTATTGATGGAACGCCAGCAGACAAAGCAGGCTTAAAGTCAGGTGATATCATTCTAAAAATCGATGATAAATCAACACTTGGGATGACCATTGATGAAGCTGTTTCTCTTATGCGTGGAAAAGTTGGTGACCCAATTGACCTTGCTATCGTTCGTAAAGGGGAAAATAAACCTTTAGATATTCATATCGTTCGTGGCATCATTACCATTGAATCAGTTCATGCAAAAATGATTGGAGAAGATATCTTATACCTTCGTGTTGCATCTTTTGATCAAAAAGTTGCTGCTGATGTAACAAAAGAGATTAAAAAACATAAAAAAACTACAAAGGGTATTGTTCTTGATTTGAGAAATAATCCCGGTGGACTTTTAGATCAAGCAGTTGAGCTTGTAGATATCTTTGTAGATAAGGGAAAAGTTGTTTCTCAAAAAGGGCGTCATGAAAGTGATGACAAAACATATTCTGCAACATCTAGTGCTACGCTAACAAAGGTGCCTCTTGTTGTACTGATTAATGGTGGTAGTGCTAGTGCATCAGAGATTGTAAGTGGCGCACTCCAAGATCATAAACGTGGTGTTTTAGTTGGTGAAAATACTTTTGGAAAAGGGAGTGTTCAAGTTGTACTTCCTATCACAGATAAAGAGGCGATTAAACTTACTATCGCAAGATACTATCTTCCTAGTGGGAGAACGATTCAAGCTGTTGGTGTAAAACCAGACATTATCGTTGCTCCAGGAGAGGTTACAACACATAAAAATGAGTTTGCCATCAAAGAAGCTGACCTAAAACAGCACCTTCAAGAGGAGCTAGAGAAAGTTGATGGAAAAAAAGCTGAGAAAAAAGCTGAGAAAAAAGATAAAAAAGATATAATTACACCAGAAATGCTAAACAAAGATATTCAGCTTAAAGAAGCAGTTGATATTATCAAAGCTTTAGTAATCATAAAAGGATAAGAATACAATGGAAAAAAGAGAGTTACTCTACGAAGGAAAAGCAAAGAAGATATGGTCTACTGATGATGAAAACCTTGTAATTTCAGAGTTTAAAGATGACTTAACTGCATTTAATGGTGAGAAAAAGTCAAGTGAAGCTGGAAAAGGTGCACTTAACAATAAAATCTCAACTGAACTTTTTAAACTTTTAGAAGAAAATGGGATTCAAACTCACTTTGTTGAGATGCTTGATGACAACCATATGCTTCATAAAAAAGCAGATGTAATTCTTATTGAAGTTATTGTACGTAATATCGCAACAGGTTCACTAAGCCGTAACCTTGGAATAGAAGATGGAAAAGTACTTCCATTTACACTTGTTGAATTTGATTACAAAGATGATGATTTAGGAGATCCTAAACTTAACGACCAACATGCACTTATCTTAGGTCTTGTTGATTTCCAAGATGAGCTAGATAAGCTTCGTCGTATGGCTCGTCAAGTGAATGATATCTTAAAACCTTACTTTACAGAAAAAGGTCTCAACCTTGTTGATTTTAAACTTGAGTTTGGAAAAGATAGTAATGGGAATATCATCCTTATTGATGAGATCTCACCAGACAATTGTCGTTTTTGGGACATAGAAAGTGGTGAAAAGATGGATAAAGATAGATTTCGTCAAGGTTTAGGTGGGCTCACTGTAGCTTATGAGCAAGTTTTAAATAGAATATTAGGAAAATAGACAATGATAACAGCAATCGTAAATGTATCTTTAAAAGCAGGAGTACTAGACTCTCAAGGAAAAGCTGTGCATCATGCACTTGATTCTCTTCACTTTAATGGTGTTGAAGATGTACGTGTTGGAAAACAGATCGTTCTTAAACTTAATACTGATGACAAAACTCAAGCTATGCAAGATGTTGAAAAAATGTGTGAAGAGATTCTTGCAAATACAGTTATTGAAGATTACTCTATCGAGCTTGTATAATGAAAGTAGCTATCCTTCAATTTCCAGGAACAAACTGTGAGTATGATACACAGCATGCTTTTGAATCTCTTGGTGCAACTACAGAGATAATCTGGCATAAATCTGAGACTATCCCTGCCGATACTGACTTACTTGTTGTTGCAGGTGGTTTCTCTTATGGTGATTATCTCCGCTCAGGTGCTATTGCTAAATTTTCACCTGTTATGAAAGCAGTGAAAACTTATGCTAGTACCGGTGGTAAAGTTTTAGGTATCTGTAACGGCTTTCAAGTTCTTACAGAATCTGGACTTCTTCCAGGTGCATTAAAACGCAATGAAGGGCTTCACTTTATCTCTAAACACCATCACCTAAAAGTAGAGAACAATGACAATATCTTTCTTGAAGAGCTCAATAACGGTGATGTAGTAAATATCCCTATCGCTCACCATGATGGAAACTATTTTATTGATAATGCAGGATTAAAAGAACTACAAAATAATGGACAAATTCTTTTATCTTACACTGATGCAGAGGGAAATATCCAAAATCCTAATGGTTCAGTTGAATCTATCGCTGGTGTATGTAACAAAGAGAAAAATGTTTTTGGTCTAATGCCTCATCCTGAACGTGCTATGGAGATGATTCTTGGTAGTGATGATGGTAAAGCTATGCTTCAAGGATTTATGAAGTCGTGCTAAAACTACTTTTACTTACTCTTCTCTTTTTTTCATCCCTTTATGCAAACAAGGTTATCTACCTTAGTTATGAAAAAACACCACAAAGAGTAGTAAAAGGGGAGATCTTTCCCATCACACTCAAAGCAATCTCTACTATAAGAGATTTTGAAGATATTAAATACAAATTTAAAAACTATACTGGTCTTAAGATACTCAATAAAGTTCCTTATCGAAAGATAAAAGGAAAGTATTATTATGAAACATTTTATCTCTTAGTAACAGCTTCAAGAGCAAAACTTCCAGATATTGAAGCATCTTTAGTAAGAACTCAATCAGCAGATTTACAAAGCAATCAAGAGCCACTACCTACAACATCACTTCTTGGGGAAAAGCTCAATGTGATTACACTCAATCCTAAAAAAGACTTCTCTAATGTGATAGCCAACTCTTTTGAACTTCAAGAGTTTAAAACAACAAGTTATGATAAAAAGCACAACATCGTTGTTTTTGTCGCAACTGCAACTAACTCAGATATACATAAAATCAAATTTAAAAATGTTTATAAGCAAGGTATAGAGTCTATTAACGATTCCTATTTTGATCCTAAAGTTACCTATTATGTAGTGATCTCTAAAAAACTAGAAAACTTCTCTTTTAGCTACTTTAATCTCTTAAAAAACAGATATATAAAGATCACTATCCCCATCGTTGTAGATGATGATAGTGTGGTAGCTCAAAGTGATTTAAAACCAAAAGACCAATCAAAAGAGCAACTCAAGATGAGTATTGCTGCTATTGTTGCACTTATTGGTTTTTTATTTATAGTATGGAGAAAAAAGTATATCTATCTTATTCTTATCCTTTTTCCTCTTGCTTATATAATGTACCTTGCTATCCCTCAAAAAGATGTATGTGTGAAAGCAAACTCAGATATTCATCTTCTTCCAGTTGCCAATGGGACTATCTTTGAGACAACCTCTGTAGAGCAAACGATGCAAAAAGAGGGAAGTGTCGCTAAGTTTGTCAAAGTGAAACTACATAACGATAAAATTGGTTGGGTGAAAAATGAAGATACTTGCTCACATTAACTGGTTCTTTGCCACGGTAAATATCTTCATCTCTTTAGTGTTGATGATTATACTCTACCCTATTCTTCCTCGCCCTTATGCTCGCAAAATTGCAGCATGGTATGTGAGGATCACTATCTTTTTTTCAACAGAGGTCAAAGGGGAAGAGGATCCTGCTACACAGATGTACCTTATCAATCATCAAAGTGACTTAGATATAGGTATACTTGAGACCATCTCAAAAAAAGATCTCTCCTGGGTAGCGAAAAAAGAACTTTTTGATGTTCCTTTTTTTGGCTTAGCTATGAGTATGCCAGAAGATATCCCTATAGAGAGAAAAAGCAAAACATCCCTTATTAGACTCCTTAAAAATGCAAAAGATAGACTCAATAAGGGTCGTGTTATAACAATGTTTCCAGAGGGAACACGTTCACGAGATGGAAGAATGCTCCCCTTTAAAAGTGGTGCAAAAGTAGTTGCAGATAAGTATCAGCTTCGTGTGCAACCTATAGTACTGATTCAAACTGCAAAGTATTATGATATTAAACGTTTTTACTACTCTCCTGGAACTATCACTGTTATCTTTATGGATAGTTTTATAGCAGATAAAGAGGATGACAACTGGCTCAATGAGTTAAGAATTAAAATGCAAAAGGTGTACGATGATGAGTTGGCAAACAATCCTAGCCATAGGTAGTGGTGGTTTTATTGGAGCAGTTCTGCGCTCTTATATAAATGGTCTTATCTCTCATAAACTCCCTCACGACTTACCTTTTGGTACACTCGGAGTAAATCTTATCGGTAGTTTTATTATGGGCTGTCTTATCGCTTACTTTATGTACTCAACTATGCTCTCAGTTCATGCAAAGTCATTTTTGACAACTGGTGTTCTTGGAGCACTCACAACATACTCAACTTTTGCGATTGAAAGCTTTTTACTTTTAGAGGGTGGAAGTTTTGTTCTAGCTTTTACAAATATGGCACTCAATGTTTTTGGAACTGTTCTTATGGCAGGAAGTGGCTACTACTTGGTCAATAACCTCTTTAAATCTTAATTACCTCATCGGCACACCACTGCGCTAGATCCATATCGTGTGTGATAAGTAAGATACCCATAGTATCTAAGTGAGAGACTAAGTTTTTCATCACTTCAAGCTGTATCACATTATCAAGTGCACTAGTGGGCTCATCTAAAAGCAATAGTTCTGGTTCCATAAGCATCGCTCTTACTATAGAAGCGCGTTGAAGCTGTCCACCTGAGAGTTCATGCGGGAGTTTATAAAGAAGTTCTTTTTCTAGATTTATAGACTTTAAAACACTATCAAGATTTTCTAAAGATGCTACATCTTGAATTTGGTTGAGCAATGTATAGCTAGGATGAAAAGAGCTATATGGGTCTTGAAATACTTGTGAAATTTTAGAAGATTGCAACACCTTGCCATGAAGAGGTTGAAGATTTTTTAAAACAAGTTCAAAAAGAGTACTTTTACCAGCACCACTCTCCCCAACTATCGCTTTTATCTCCCCTTGTTTAAGAGAAAATGAAAGATTTTCAAAAAGGAGCTTCTCTTTTGTATAACCAAAAGAGAGCTCTTGAACTTCTAAAACCTTATGCAAGAATTTAGCTTTTTGTTAAAGAGAGGTAAGCCTTCGCAAGCTCTTTATAGAGAACTTCTGGCTTGATATCACCATTGGCTTCCCAGATACGTTTCATTACAACATTATCTTCCTCTCCATCCCATACTTTGATGTATGAGCCATCTTTGTAGCCATTGTCTTGACGGAATTGATTAAGGATATTTTTACCTACATAAAGTCTATAAAGTGTGTTGAGATCAAGTCCACTCATAAGAACGAGATCAAAGAACTCTCCCATAAGCCCATCAAGATCTAAATCACCTTTATCTAAAGAGATTCTCATTAGGTTTTCAACTTTTTCAATCACATCATCTTGAGGAGCAAATACTCTACTCTCCTTATTTATACTTGCAAAACTCTCAAGCATTGATATATTGATAGCAAGATCTTCTACTCCACCTTTGAGTTTTTTAGAATAATTCTCTAATGCTAAAGAGATAATAAAATGCCATACATCAACAACTTCAATTTGTAAGTTATCCCAATCTGGCTCTTGGTTGATATTTTTCCAATGTTTCCATGAAAAGCTGTCTATCATCTCGGCACATTCCATATAGATACAACGTCTCCAGTTGATGATTTTCCCATTTTTAGTTACACCCTTTACCCACTCTTCACCATTGGTTGCATCATTGAGTTGGTTTTGGAGTTGTAACATTATAAGTATTTTATCATTCATACAAAAAGCTCTCTTTTTTTAGTTTGTTTATTTTATCTAATATGCTAAAATTTCTTACTTAAAAAGAGAGATTTATGAAAAGAATTAATTGTAGACGATGTGAGTATTATTTTGTTACATGGGAGCCTCAGAAGCCTCATGGGTGTAAGGCTTATGGATTTAAATCTCATCAAATACCCTCTCTGGTGGTTTTTCAAAGTAGCGCAAGTGACTGTGCTATGTTTAGAGAAAAGCCTAAGGCCAAATAAGTTTTTTTCCAAAACCTAAACGGTTGTCGGTAAATTTAAAATGCTCCACTTCTATCTTCCACAACTGTGGATTCATCGCTAGTGCATACGGAAATCTCTTTAAGTAGAGATGTTTTAATTCTCTCTCCTCTAATGGTAAAAAATTTCCCTTTATTTGTAAACCCTGAATCTTCCCTACCTCTTTTGTTTCAAGAACTATATTGGCTGCTATTTGCTTATGTAACTGTATATTTTGTATATGTTGTGTCTCTTGTGAGCTTGCTACTACAAAACAGTTATGCTCTTTTGAGTAAGCATAAAACAAGCTACAAACACTTAGTTCAGTTCCTGAGAATGTAGCAAGACTTAGTACATGATGCTGCTCTATAAAAGTGGTAATTTTTTGAAGGTTTTCATCCATTATCGTAGTTTAAAAAGAAAGTTTTCTAAACCTTCTGGATCTGTAATTTTGCGTTTATCCAGCATCATTTGTGCTGTTTCATCATTATGAAATATCTCATACATATCTACCGGGGATGTCATATTGTAATAGCTTTTCATAAAATCTAAAAGTATGGCAAAATTATCGTCTCTGTGTGTATATTTTTTATACTCTTTAAACTCTTTCCAGTTTATACTTATCAACTTTCTCTCTCCATCAATGCTTTATCTAATCTTTGTATCACTTCTAACATTTTAACATAGCTTATGGCAAAGTTCAAGCGCATAAAACCACTTCCTTCACGACCAAAGCTCAATCCTGCATTTAAACCAAGCCTTGCATCTTGTATAAAAAATTCTCGAAGCTCTTTATCTTTTAAGCCCATACCTCTACAATCAAGCCAAGCAAGATAGGTTGCTTCTATAGGTGTTATTTTTATATACTGAGGATGCTTCTCACATAGCTTGCTTAACATGGTATAGTTTGCATAGAGATGCTCTTTTAGATCTTCTAACCACTCTCTACCCTCTTTATAAGCACTCTCAAATGCGACATGACTCAGTACACTCCCTTGAGCAAAATGGACTCTCTCATATGCTTTTAAAAATCTCTCTTTGAGTTTTTTATCTTCTACTACAACACTACTTATCGCAAAGCCAGCCATATTGAAAGTTTTACCTACCCCTATGGCACTAAGTGTTATCTCTTTTGCACCTTTGAGTGTTGCAAAGGGTATGTGTTTATTTGGCTTATAAACCAAATCAGAGTGTATCTCATCTGCAAATACTACAATATTGTGTTTTAAACATACTGCCAAGATTGCTTCAAGCTCCTCTTGCTTCCAAACGCGACCAACAGGGTTATGGGGAGAGCAGAGCAAAAGAAGTTTTGTGTCTTCATCTATCTTTGATTCTAAATCTTTTATATCAAAAGTGTAAGTTCCATCACTCTTCTGTTTGAGAGGATTTTTTACAAGTTTTCTCCCAAGATGGATCACAGAATGGAAAAAAGGAGAATATACAGGAGTTTGCACGATCACACCCTCCCCTTTTTGGCTAAAGGCTTCAATGGCTACACTCATAGATGCTACAACAGAATGGGAATAAAAAACATCCTCTACATCATACTCAAAGTCATGATACTTAGCCATCCAATGCTCTTGTGCTTCAAAGGCAGACTTAGGTACCTCTTCATACCCTATAATAGGATGCTCTAACCTTTTTTTCACACGCTCTAAGACAAAATCTGGTGTGTCTATATCCATATCGGCAACCCAAACAGGCATCACATCCTCACTACCAAACAACTCCTCTCTTAGAGTATATTTTTCTGCATTTGTACCTTCACGTTCGGCACTTCTCTCAAAGCTGTACTTCACTTTTTTCTCCATATACTTACTTGGGAAATTGTATACTGAAATTTTCGTCGTGTTTCTTTAATAACAAACTCCAAATCTTGTGTATGGATTAGTTCAAACTTCTCTTGAAGCAGTACTTTTAAAGAATCTATTGTATATACCTCATCTCCATTTTCATCTACATAACCACCAAGCCAAAACTCTTTGTTTATAGAGCTCTCCTGCCAAGTGTATGGTGAAGTTATCATCAAGATTCCATCTTCATTGAGCCGTGTATCTATGGTGTCTAAAAAGAGTCTAGGGTTGTAGAGTCTATCTATAAGATTTGTTGCCATCACAAGATCATAAGAGTGTAGATTTGGCTTCAAGTTACAAGCATCCCCTTGCCAAAAGCTTACCTTATCACTAATACTTTCATATCCAAGTGACTCTAAGGTTGTGCTTTTAGTACTTCTTATATCGCCCTCTTCAACTGAACTCCAAGAGATCTTTTTCTCCTCTTGAAGCCTTGCACCAACTTGAACAAAACGCACAGAGAAATCTACACCCTCTACTGCATTAAACTCTTTTGCAAGCTCAAAACTCGCTCGCCCAGTTGCACAGCCTAAATCGAGTGCCTTTGTTTTATTGGTAGTGTATTTACTTGCTATCCTTGCACACTCTATGGCAAAGTTTTTCACTCCAAAATGGTTCTCTCCATATTGAAAGTCACAATACTGAGAAACTAAACTATCACTCTCGTATCCCTCATCTGTTTCACTCCCCTTTACCTCTGAGATAACATAACGAAAGCCTGCATTTTGATAAAAATGTCTGCGAAAAGCATAACGGGAGTGTTTCATTATAAGGTTTCCACTACTTGCCCAAGAACTTCCAAGGATAAGTGCATGTTTATTATCAAAAGTAGGTACTGAAAAATCATCATATGCCTCATGCACCTCAAAACCTTCAAATGGATATATTGGAGTGCGACTCCATTGCCAAACATTACCAACAACATCATAGATGCCACCAAAACTAAACTCATCTACAGGAGAGGATGAGGCATAATGATAAAAATTGAGATTGGCTCTGCTTTCATGAAACTCTGGGATATCTCTTAAGCCTGAATGCTCATAAATAGCCATATACTCTGCCTCACTTGGAAGTGTATACTCTACACCATCTCTTTGACTCTTATAGCGACAAAATGCAGCCGCTTCTAGTGCATTTACCTCCACAGGCCAAGAGAGTGGCATCTCTATATGCTTTGCTAATGCTCTATAGGAAAAACTTCCATCACTGTTTTGTATCCAAAAAGGTGGATATTTTACACCACTTCTTTCTAAAAACTTTTGTCCCTCTTCACACCAAAACTCTTCTCTTTCATATCCATTATCTCGGACAAACTCCATATACTCTGCATTACTGACAAGATACTTGGAGACTTCAAAAGATTCTACACTCTGAGTATCTGTTCCATATTCATTATCCCATCCATAAAGATGGTGTTTTTTAGATTTTCCAAGAGTAATCTCCCTTGCTTCAATACAAAGCATCTCATTTGCAGGTGCATCACCATAGTGAGTACAAAGAGGAAAATCTTCTTTGTCTTTAAGAAACTCTAGTGGCATCTGGCGATGTAGTACTAAAGAGGTTTCTATATGTATCCTCTCATGCTCTATCCCCATAAGAATAATCCACATCGAAGAGCTATCGACAATAGGAAGGGAAAATTCCATTGTCTCTATCAAAGTGTCTACAAGGGTTCTCACTTGATCTCTGTAGGTTTTCACCTCACCCACTTTTGGCCAAGCATAATGTTTTTCATCCATATCATCCCAGTTCATCTCATCAACACCAACAGCAAATATAGATTCAAATTCAGGGTTTATTCTTCTATCTATAATTTTCATATTTATCAGTTTATTGACAAAAAAAGTTGCTGTATGTCCATAGTAAAATATCATAGGGTGACGAGTAACTTCGCTTTTTTTATAAAAGACAGATTCATCTTTTAAAAGTTCAAATACCTTTTCAAAAAGTGTAAAAGTGTTATGAAAATACTCTTTAATCTCTTGGCGTTTTTGTTCTACACTTGGGCCATCAAGTGTTATGGGGTAGTGACTGAGTTTACTCAAAATTTCCCTTTATTTTTGTTATAATGATTATATGAAATTTTATCAAAGCAGTTTATTAAAGCAATTTGACAATCTCTTATGCACCATTACAACTAAGCAAGATGGTAACCTTGCTTTTCATGTTAATGACGATGAGCAAAGGGTGCTTCAAAACCATAAAACATTAGCAAAAAAACATAGCTACTCTTATGAAAAACTTATCCATATGAAACAGATCCATTCTAATGAAGTAAGAGTTATCACCAAAGAGGAAGATTTTTTCTCCCCACTATGCTGCGATGCGCTTGTAACAGATGAAAAAAACATCCCCCTTATGGTAATGGTAGCCGATTGTTCTGCCTTGCTTTTTTATGATGATATACAAAAAGTTATAGGGGTGGTTCATGCTGGCAGAGCTGGAGCTTTTAGCAATATAATACAAAATACACTTCACACATTCAGCACTCAATTTAACTCTAAAATAGAAGATATTTTTGTCACTATTGCCCCTGCAATATGCCAAGAGTGTTACGAGGTTGGTGAGGAGATTTTTATAGAGGCACAAAAGCTTCAACTTGAGTATGCCATACTGAAAAAAGAGGAGAAGTATTATCTCAATATTCGGAGTATCTTAGAGAGCCAACTGCTTCAAAGTGGAGTGAAAAAAGAGCATATAGAGATTAGCCCTTTATGTAATGCTTGTCATACTCAGGAGTATTACTCCTACAGAAAAGAGGGGCAAACTGGAAGATTTAGTGGCGTTTTAATGCTCAAGTAAATCTTCTACTTGTTGTGCTAATTGTTTTGGAAGTATCCCAAGAGATTCCTCTACTAGCTTTGTATTTCCATGGGTAATAAAATCATCACTATACTCAAAACTTCTCACTAAAATATCTGTAATTTTATTCTCTGCTAGAAACTCTAAAAGTGCTGAACCAACACCACCCATCTTTGCACTGTCTGAGAATACAAACCATTTTTTATATTTTTGTGCCATAGAGTGTAGCATCTCTTCATCTAAAGGTTTTACAAAACGCAGATCCAATAAACTCACCTCTTCATCGAGGAACTGCATCGTCTCATAAGCACGACCTACGCCATTGCCATAACCTATAAACAGAGTATCACTCTCTTTTGAGATTAAAAGTTGTGACTTCGCTCTTTCAAAAGGAAGAGATTCAGGTAGATCTGTTTGCACAAAAGAGCCACGAGGGTAACGCAGTGAACATGGATGTTGATACTCTGCAGCAAACGCCATCGCCTGATGAAAACTTTTCTCGTCACGTGGAGCAAAAAGAGTCATATTTGGAATAGCACGTAAAAAGGATATATCAAAAACACCCTGATGTGTTTCCCCATCTTCCCCAACAATCCCTGCACGATCAAGTGCAAAAACAACAGGTAAGTCCATCAGACAAGTATCGTGAATCACTTGATCATAGGCACGTTGTAAAAATGTAGAGTAGATGGTACAAAAAGGTTTAAAACCCTCTTTGGCAAGTGCTGCCATTGAAGTTACAGCATGTTGCTCTGCAATTGCTACATCCCAAAAACGATTTGGATATTTCTCCATTAAAGCACTTAGTCCTGTTCCACTTGGCATTGCAGCAGTAGCACCTACAATTTTTTCATTTTTATCTGCAAGATGCATCAATGCTTCAGTATAGATTTGAGTTGCTGATTTTGTAGATGATTTTTTCTTGGCATGTCCATCGCTGAGCTCAAAAGGACCAACACCATGCCATTTTTCCTCTTTACCCTCTGCAATATCATAGCCCTTACCCTTGAGTGTTTGTGCATGAATAATTACAGGCTTGCCCATAGTTTTTGCAGTTTTAAAGATATCTACAAGTTGTTCTATATTGTGCCCATCAACTGGACCGATGTAGTTGATCCCCATCTCTTCAAACAAGATACCCGGAGTGATAAGCTTTAAGCCCTCCTCCATACGTTTAGCAATATAGTGAGCACCCTCACCAAAATTATCTACAAAACTCTCTGTAGTCTTTTTAAAACGCTGATAAAAAGGTGAAGCCATAGCTGAAGAGAGCATACGTGACATCGCACCAATAGGCTTTGCAATACTCATCTCATTATCGTTTAATATAATAATCATAGGGTATTTTCTATCACCAAGCTCATTAAGTGCTTCATAAACCATACCAGCAGTCATACTACCATCACCAATCATCACAACTGGTATACGTTCATTCTCTTCACCTTTGAGTGCAATCGCTTTTGCAGCACCAACACCTAAAGAGATAGAAGTAGAGCTATGCCCTGCAACAAAGTAGTCATCTTCACTTTCACTCGGTTTTGTGTACCCACAAAGTCCATTAAACTGACGCAGAGTATCAAATGCTTCCCATCTATCTGTTAAGAGTTTGTGAGCATACGATTGATGGCTCACATCAAAGATAAAAGGGTCTTTTTTGCTATCAAACACCTTGTGCATTGCTACTATAATCTCTGTAGCACCAAGGGTTGAACTTAGATGCCCACCATTTTTACTTACAACTCTTAAAATTTCTGATCTAATATCACTACAAAGAGCATTAAGCTCTTGTGTAGATTTGTCTTTAATATTCATATATCTCTTTACTCACTTAATGCGGCACGTTTTACACGTTCAAATCGTTTATTTATCTCTGCATCTATATTACCTGCATCACTAATCACAACAACGCCACCTGGACTAATTGCACTGTCGGATATGACACTTACATGTTCTAATTTTGCCAACTCTTCTGATACACTCGCATGATCTTTAGGATTTACTTTGAGTGTTATTTTTGAAGCACCTTGAAGTTCTTTAATCAATTCATGACTTAAAAGTTTTGCAACCTCTTGTGAAGAACTACTCAATTCAACCTTTATAACCTCTTTTGAAATATCTAAAGCAGCTAAAACCAAGTCCTCTTTAATTCCCTCAAGGGCACGTTCAAACTCTTGTGCACTCTCATCAAGTTTTTTCACAGATGCTGAAAATAAAGAGATCGCTTCACTTACACCAATCTCGCCATCTTCTATAGCTTTGGCACGACCAGCTTCCATCCCTTCATTAAAGGCTTGCTCTTTAGCTTTTTCAAGTTCAGCTTTAAACTCTTCCTCTTTGGCTTCAAGTTTCATCTGCAATTTAATAAAATTGGAGCTCATCTCATCTGTTTTTTTCATCAAAGATTCTATAAGTGACTCTTTTGAAGATGTACTGAGCTCACTTGAGTCTATATCGCTTGAGCGTTGTTTAGGGTTGTTCTCTTCAGTATATTGGGGTGTATTGTCTTGATTTTCTTCATTTTGTGAACCAAGAGCAATCACTTTAAAGTTATACTTGTTTACACTATGCATATCGACTGAATCGCTTGAAATTACTGTTGCCATAATCTACTCTATCATCTCTTCAGTTGAACCCATCTGGATTGTTCCAGCTTCAGCCAACTGATTTACCACTTCAACAATTTTTCTCTGAGCTGTTTCAACATCTTTCATCTTCACAGCACCAAGGAATTGCATCTCTTCTTCAAAGGCATCACGAGCACGCTCACTCATAGCAGAGAAAAATTTCTCTTTTAACTCTTCTGGTGAAGATTTAAGTCCAAGCATTAAGTCTGCCTTATCAACAGCTTTCAGTACCTCAGTAATCGCATTTTTATCAAGAGAAACCATATCTTCAAAGGTAAACATCATCTCTTTAATCATAGTCGCAAGCTCTTCATCAACTTGTTCAATAGTAGCAAGTGTTGCTTTAGAACTTTTTGCACCAAGACGGTTAAAGATATCTGCAACCGCTCGCGTTCCACCAACTTCAACTTTGTAAGATGCAAGAGACTCAAGTTTAGACTCAAGTACAGCTGAAACACGTTTAATTACTGAAGGTGAAATATCTCCAAGTTTTGCCATACGCATCGCTACTTCACTTCGTAAATCATCAGGAAAATACTGTAGAGTATCTGCAGCTTCTGTCGCATCCATATGTGCTAAGATAAGTGCAATAGTTTGAGGATGCTCATTCACAATAAAGTCTGAGAGTTGTTGAGGCTTGATATTTGAAAGATAGGCAAAATTTTGTGTATTTTGCATAGACTTACTCAACTTATCAAGTACTTTTTTAGCTTCTTCTGAACCTAATGTTCTATAAAGTAGCTCTCTTGCATACTCCATACCACCTGAAGTAAGATACTGTCCTGATTGAAATATAGCATGAAACTCTTCTAAAATTGCTGTTGCTACTGCTCTGTCTATTGTAGAATTACTTGCAATATATTTTGAAACCTCAGTAATTGCATCTACATTCATATTAGAAAAAATAGCCGCTGTTGCTTCTTCTCCAAGTTGAAGAAGTAAGATAGCAATCTTTTCTGCCATATTCATCTCATCAAAAACTGCTTGTTGTTGTGGTGTCATATTTGCCATGTTTTACCCTTGTGCACTTTTTGGAGCATTTGTTGGAGTACCTGCTTCTTCACTAAGAAGTGCCTGAAGTAAAGATGCTATCTCTTCTGGAGCATCTTCAGACATTGTTCTTACTTTATCAAGGATAACTTCATATTTGAGTTCATCCTCATTAAAGCCTTGTCCAACTCCAAGCTGATCTTCCACTTTTTTACGCATCGCTTGTACTTTTTCAACAAGATCTTCATCCTCATCATCTTCCACTTCAAGAACTGGACGAGCAAGTTCCTCCTCCTCTTTGGATACTTCGAGCATCTTCGATGCAAATGGTGTGATAACCTTTTTGTAAAGTATAAGCAACAAGATAAGAACAAAAATATACTTAAATAGACCAGAGAATGGTGCAAGGTATGTTTCACTAAATGCCATTGCCTTGGTTACACCATCAGCCCCTGGAGATTTTGCTTCTCTTTGAAACTGAAGGTTTTGAACACTGATCTGATCTCCACGTGCTTCATCGATACCTATAGAGCGACTTACAAGAGAAGTTAGAGCATTGATATCTGTGTCGTTGAGTGCAACATATTCTAAATCACCTGTTGGTTCCCCATTTTCATCAAGTTTATTTTTGTACTTACCATCTACAACCACTGCTGCTGAAATTCTTTTAATGCGTGCAAATTGAGATTTTGTTGTACTTACAGTTTTTCCAACCTCATAATTTGTTGTTCCCGTATTTTTCTCATACTTTTCACTGACTTGATTACTTTTAAGTCCTTGAACTGGGCCTATATTACTAA
>Ga0256836_1000053_pt1 | contig 74251 bp, 75 predicted proteins | sample 4561380metaG_FD_185974 | JGI IMG/M metagenome (GOLD analysis project Ga0256836, IMG submission 185974) | Hydrothermal vent microbial communities from Guaymas Basin, Mexico - 4561-380 | ecosystem: Environmental > Aquatic > Marine > Hydrothermal vents | place: Mexico: Guaymas Basin | collected...
CTCTCCCCCCCCCACCGCCATTAAGTTAAGCAATTGAGTAAAAGGTACACATTGAAAAAATAAAGGGTAAAAATCTTTGAATTTGTTGCTTGAAACTGTTTCTAATACACTTATGAATCCCTATTTATAGGGATTTGCAAAGGTTTTTGAAAGCACTTTTTGGCTATAATATATATTATATGAAGGATTGGTTATGTTAAAAAAAACTACTGAAATTTCGGTAGTTTTTAAAGGTACTAAAAGAGAAGAAAGTTTTAAAAACAGACATAAAATTGGTAAAAACAGTTTTACAAGAGATAGAAAGTTAGGATTCGATAAAATTATGACTATGATGATTAAAAAGAGTAATAAATCTTTACAAAACAGCATCAATGATACCCAATTAGATTTGGGAGAGGATGTTACTATCTCTAATAGTGCTTATACGCAAGCCAGAGCAAAGTTAAATTATACAGCTTTTGAAGAGTTTGCCCAGATGGCTCGCGATATATTTTATAAAGATGGTGAGTACGAAACATATCATGGCTTTAGAATACTTGCTATTGACGGTTCTGTTACGACTCTACCAAATACAGATGATGTAAAAAAAGAATTTAATCCTATGAAGGTTAAATGTCAAATTAAAGAGTTTGCAAAAGATGTGTCTCAAGCGCGAATATCTTGTCTTTTTGATGTTCTCAACAATATTGCAATAGATTCTTCTATAAATAATAAAAATAAGAGTGAAGAGAATAATCTCATAGCTTATGATGAGAGGACTTTAGCAGTAAAACATTTGCACTATGCTAAAAAAGATGATTTAACTCTTATGGATAGAGGATATCCTTCATTTGAACTATTTGCAGCAGCTTACAATAAAACAAATATTCTTTGTCGACTTAGAAAAAATGTATTTTCAAAAGCAAAATTTCTTTTTGATGCACATAGTGAAAAAAAAGATGTTATTCTTGAGATAAATGCACCGAAATATTTGAAAGATACACTGAGAAGTGAAAATATACCAACTAAAATGAAGATACGATTTGTGCAGGTTATTTTAGATAATGGGACAGTGGAAGTTTTAGCTACTAATGTAATAGATAACAACAGATTAAAAACTTCAGAATTTAAAGAACTATATGCTTTAAGATGGGGAATTGAGACATATTTCGACCTTATTAAAAATAGGCTCTCTTTGGAGAATTTTACAGGTCAAACAGCTCTTGCTGTAAAACAAGACTTCTTTGCAACAATATTCCTTACAAACTATGAGTCAATGATGACTTATGATATCAATCAGGACTTAAAAGAGAAGACCAAAGATAATAAATATGTGCAAAAAGTTAATAAAGCTGTATCCTTCAACATAATAAAGCATAAGGTGTTTGATTTACTTTACCTAGATAACCCTATAGATGAGATGTTAGAACAGATGGAGAAGTTATTTTTAACCAATACAATCGTTATTCGACCAAATCGAAAATCAAAGCCACGACTAGATAAAGATATTCACAAATCTACCATTGCTGCAAATTCTATAAATCATCTTAAAAGAAAGAAGAAAAATGTTGGAAATTAATCAGTTAAAAGTACCAAAAATAGGTGCTCATAGGCTTAACTTAATGCCGTTGGGGGGGGGAAATTGCATTTATTTCATAAGCTTACAATAAAATTCAAAATCTCATTTTACTATTTTAAAAAAAGGCTTTTAAGAGTTTAATTACTCCATTAGATCTCTACTTGTTTTTCATTTTCAAGAATTTTTTTACTCAATCTTAATCTTAAATATGATAGAGTTTATACTATCTTTGCAGAGGAGTTTTGAGCATGTCACATATACCAAATACATTGAACTCTTTTTGGCTTTGGCGTGAAGTCTCCTCTAAACTCGGTGTTTCCAATCCAGCATACAAGTACTGGAAAAACACTCCCACTTTAAAACTTAATAACAAATACCTTTTTATTCAAAAAAATACTTTACCATCAAAACATGAGCATGTTGAAAATATCCTTACCGATCTCTCAGGCTATCTTCCTATCAAATTCGCTTCTGATCAACTCCATGTCAATGAACATATTTTCTCCTATGAGAAGATGAAACTCTATAAAGAGTTTGAGTATAAATTTGTTGAAGATATAAAATTTGTCAATATTAAAAAGTTTTTCAGGGAAAATGGCATTAAAGTTTCAAAAAGCTCTATCATCCAACTTGGAAAGATGAAAGACCTAGAGATTAGTGCAGACTCTACATTTTATAATCTTAAAAATGATTATGGCATAGTGGTTTATAACTAATGGGTACTTTTTTTATAGAATTTCGGGATCCCCTTTTCTCCATCATCATCTTTTTTGCCATCATTTTTATAATCACTTTTTTCTCCTACTGGTGGGGACGGTATAAAACAAAAGAGGATTCACGTCATCTTGATAAATTTTTGCAACAATTTCGCTCACTTCCAAGTCAAAGTGAACTCAAAATTCTTATATCTAGCGGTGAATTATCTGAAAAATCATGGCTACTGCTTGCAAGCTCCTATTATAAAAATGGGGATTATGAAAAAAGTATAGAGATCTACAATGAAATTCTTAAGCTCCCTAATTCTAGTAACACAAAAGAGACGATGTTTTTACTTGGAAAAACTTACTTTAAGGCAGGTTTTTTAGAACGGGCAAAACAGATCTTTTTAGAAATTTTAAAAAAATCTCCACGTACCCCACAAGCACTTAACTACCTCTTACTTGTATATGAGTATATGAGGGATTACAAGGCTGCCTTGGATGTTCTTGAACCACTTGATGAGTTACAGATAGATATCACCAATGAAAAGGCTTATTTACAATCGCTAGAGCTTCTCAACAATATAGCTCTTTCAAATGATGAAAAAGTACAACAACTCCTAGAAATTTATGATAATACTCATCAACTTAGCTATCTTGTCTTTGAATTTCTTTTCCGCATAGACCCTAAACAGGCATGGAAACACTTCGATAGTTCAAAGAGCGAACTCTTAGCCGATATTTTATGGAATTTAGATTCAAAAAACTTGGATTTAGCTATAATTTCAAAAAATAGTTTTCTGCGGGAACTCTACAGTGCAAGGGGAGATATAAACCTTGCACAAGGAAGTTCCGTATTTGAATTTGATGTGCTTATACAGCTGAAAGAAAGCTCTGTCAATGCAAATCTCAATTTTGAGTACTTATGTGATAGCTGTAAACAAGTACACCCCTTTGCTTTTACTCGATGTAGTTACTGCCATGCGATTGATACATCTAAAGTGGAGTGGAACTTAAGCAAAGATTATCGTAAGGATTTTAGTGAAGAAAATAACTCTTTTCAGTGATAGAAGTGCCTTAGGCAATCCTAATCCTGGTGGATATGGTGCTATTCTCCACTTTGGAGGTAGAGAAAAAAAGCTCTCTGGAGCTTTTGAGCACACTACAAACAATAGGATGGAACTGTAAAGTGTTATAGAGTAACTAAGATCCATAAAGAGAATGAACACTGTGACAAACTTACACATGATGCTGAAGAAGCGATGAAAGAGAAACTCTCATAAGAGTTAAACGGGGATAAGATGCATAAAAATATAGAAACTTTAGAAAAACAACTCAACTATGTGTTTCAAGATAAGAAACTTATCATTGAAGCACTCACACACAAAAGCTACAAACAGTCATACGACAATGAGCGGTTAGAGTTTTTAGGAGATGCTGTTTTAGATTTAATTGTAGGGGAATACCTTTACAAAAAATTTGAAAAATCTGATGAAGGTAAACTCTCGAAGATAAGAGCTTCACTTGTCAATGAAACAGGTTTTGACAAACTTGCCCGCTCTTTACACCTCGGAGATTATATACTTCTCTCCAATGCTGAAGAAAATAATGGTGGCCGTGAAAAATCTTCTCTTCTCTCCAACGCTTTTGAAGCTGTAATGGGAGCTATCTACCTTGAAGCTGGATTAAAAACAGTGGAGCAAATAGCAATTAAACTTATCGAGGAAAACCATAAAGAGATCTCTTTAGACTTTCTTTTTAGGGATTTTAAAACAACACTTCAAGAGCTTACTCAAGCTAGATTTGGCATAACACCAGAATATAAAGTGATGGCATCACGTGGACCTGATCATCAAAAAGAGTTCGAAGTTGGTGTATTCATTGAAGATAAAGAGTATGCTAGAGCAATAGGTAAAAGTAAAAAAATAGCACAACAAGAAGCAGCAAAAATTGCTGTTGATCTACTCAAGAAGGAAAAATAGTGAACAGTTTTGGAATGAAGTTACGTTTTAGTACCTTTGGTGAATCCCACGGAAAAGCTATAGGCTGTTTGCTTGATGGTGTTCCAGCTGGTCTCAAAATAGATGAAGAGTACATTCAAAGTGAACTTGATCGTCGTAAACCGGGGAAAAGTGAGTTTGAAACTGCAAGAAAAGAGGCAGACAAAGTTGAGATTCTTAGTGGAGTTTTTGAAGGCCTAAGCACTGGTACTCCCATTGCTATGATTATCTACAATACAAATCAAAAATCAAAAGACTACACAAATATCAAAGATGTTTTTCGTCCAGGGCATGCTGATTTTACTTACTTTGAAAAATATGGCCTACGTGATTATCGTGGTGGTGGTCGAAGCTCTGCTCGTGAAACGGCTGCTCGTGTTGCTGCAGGAGCGATAGCAAAGCTCATGCTCAAAGAGCTCGATATAGAGGTACTTAGTGGCATTAGTGAAGTTAATGGCATACAAGCTACAAACTTTGACTATAAGGTTGCAAAATCTAGTATTATCTATGCACTAGATAGCTCAGTGGAAGAGGCACAAAAAGAAGCAATCCTTAAGGCTAAGAATAATCATGATTCTGTTGGTGGCGTTTCACGTGTACTCATAAAAGGTGCACCAATTGGATTAGGACAACCTCTTTATTATAAACTTGATGGCGTTTTAGCAGATGCGATGATGGGACTCAATGCTGTCAAAGCAGTAGAGATAGGTGATGGCGTTTTAAGTGCTCGTGCTTTTGGCTCACAAAACAATGATCAAATTCGCTCTCATGGCTTTGAGTCTAATCATGCTGGTGGTATCTTAGGTGGTATCAGTAATGGTGAAGATATAGTTCTCAATGTTTACTTTAAGCCAACACCCTCTATTTTCAAAACGCAACACACTATCACTAAAAACAATGAAGAGGTAGACTTTGCTCTTAAAGGGCGTCATGATCCTTGTGTTGCTATTCGTGGAACTGTTGTATGTGAAGCGATGGCTGCACTTGTGATTGCAGATATGTTACTCTTAAATATGGGTTCAAAAATGGATGGTGTCGTAAAGTACTATAAGTAGTCAAACAAAATAAGCTTGAAGCTTATTTTGCTAGTGGGTTTGTGTTTGGAGTGTCTATACCACCTAAAGAGTGGATTATAGCAGGTATCTCTGTATCTAACTGCTCAATCTTTTTCATCTTCTGTGGATCTGTAATATTTAATGCAGCTGCCCAAGCATGAAGTGTTGGCATACCAATTACAATCTTATTCTCCCCAGCTTTTATATATGCATACATAGAACATGGTGCAAACATCGCTGCTTTTGGTAAAGGTTTTTTACCGTCAAAGATTGTATATGAAAATGGGATATGGCATAATGACCATACCACATACTGATCATACCCAGGAAGTACATCTTCATCTGTGTTAAGACTATACTTCATATTGTAAAATCCAGCGATGATATACCCTTTTCTCTCAAAAGCACCCTCAAATTCCTCTTGAAACTCATCAAAAAAGTCATCAATATCTTCTGGAGTTTCAAAGGGGATCTCAAAGTTCATCATCGTTTTATCAGCCAAACCGTGAAGTTTAGTGTATGATTTTATCGCTCCTGAATACTTTGCTTCTATAGCAGCATCTAAAGGTTCAAACATCTTAATAAAACTCTTTCTCACCTCTTTATCTTCAACTTGAAGAATATCAAGAGCAGCCTCAGGCATAATATGAGTAATCACTGTTTTATGATCTGCAAGTTTTCTATAGATAACAAGATTAAATGGAGTAAATCCACCTATACGGGGATCTATATTCATCAAAGGTCTTGCCTGTGCATCATTGACTAAAGAGGAAAATGAAAGCTGTTCTAGTTGTGTTTCACCCACTTGTTTCACATAAACATTTTGTACATTATGGTGTGGATCATTTAGGTAAAAACCTATATCTTCCAATGGCTGTTTTGTAAACTCAAAAAAGTTTTTATCAAAATTTGCATCAGCATCATCAATCGTATACTCCACTGCAAGCTTTGTGTTCTCGCTTGGTATAAACTTGGCACTTACCCCGCTTACAAGGAGTGTGCTTAATGTAGCCATCCCCACCAAAGAATCAAATAATCGCATATAGTTCCTTTTTATAATATTCAAAAAACTAAACTTCGATAAATTTACTTTTTTGGATATACCAACACTCGCATAAAGCGAGTGTAAAGCAACTACTCAATAATAGAGTTAATTACTTCTTTAATAGTATTTTGTGCTTTTTGTAATGGTTCAATTGATTCTTTATCTTGAATATCAACTGTAGTGATCCAGTTTTCAACACTTAAGAATCCCATTTTCATTACATTTTCATCTTTCTTTTTGTAAAGATAGAATGAACATGGAGCCCATGCACCAGCTTCTGGGTGAAGTTTAGATACTGGGAAAATTACTTCAAATTTACAAATAGAGTATGTGTGAAAAAAGTCATATACATCAGTATATCCCTTGTCATCAAAAATCTCTTCTTGAACATTTGTGTAGTTTGGAAGTAAGAAACCAGCAGGCTCTAACTCACCTTCAAATTCAGTTTCAAAATCTTCTACATAGTCTTCCATTGTAGCATCTTCATCAAGTTCAACTTCTGTAGAGAAGTTTACCTGTAAAGGTTTTCCATTGTGACTTGGAGTATATGCTAACTCTTTAAAGTGACCATTTGGCATTGCAGTTTTAAGTGCTTTTTCAATTAAAAGACCATATGCAACTAAATCAGGATCATTTACAGGGATTTGAGTAGCTCTTGCCATACCATTGATAGTTAAAGTAGAAACATTCATATTTCCTTCTTTATCTTCCCAAATTGACATTGTTAGTGGTGTTAAAGCACCAAATTGTGGATATTTCTTAATAAGATTAAAAGTTAAATCATTACTGATATACATAGCTAAGTTATATGTTTTATAGTAAGTTTTTTTGAATCTTAATGAGAATGGTTTATTCATATCGTTGTTACCAGGAACAGATAAACCAACTGAGTCAAAAGCATCCTCAATAGATTTTGTAGTAACTTTTCCATCAGCATTTGCTGAAGTAAATACTTGAACATCTTGAATAACTTTTGGCTTTGCCGGAGCAGAACTTGTTCCATTACAAGCAACCATTGACATAGCTACGAAAGCAGCTAAAACGAGTGTGTAGATTTTTTTCACATTTTCTCCTTGTTTTTTGATGAATTATAAAACTCTAGCATCATTTACATATAATTAAAGTTAATAATTTAGAATTTTACTTTATCACCTATTTTGATCGTACCTTTGCCACTTATAACCTTAGCAAAAACACCTCTATCGTTCTTCAATAACTTTGGAAGTTTTGAATTTAATGTAGAAAGACCCTTACAGAGTGTACAACTTTGTGTAATCTCAAACTCTGTATCACCTATAAAAAGTCTTGCCCCACAATCTAGTGAATATGGATTAATATCTAGAAGAATGTTTTCCCCTAAAGAGCCATAATCAATCTCTATATTTTCATTATGAGCCATTGCATAACTCTCTTGTGATGTTAAAAGAACAGAACGCTGTAGATTTTTTCCATAAAACTTATCTAGCAAAACTCCTTCTGCATCAAGCTCTATAGACTCTACACTTTCTCTTTTCTTTATTTCATCATCAGAAGTTATAAAAAGCTTTAATACTTTACCTTGCATCTTTTCTCTTATCTGTGATTTCACTATCTATATCTTTAGTAAAGCCCTCTTTCTCTTTAAACTCATCTAAAGAGATATCTTTATAAAAACCTTCATATATATATTTCAAAATCACTAAAAATTCAAACTCATCTTTGTAACCTAGACTTACATACTTAATCTTTGCATCTCTATCTAAAAATAATACAGCAGGATAAAAGGCATAGCCTACATCTTTTGCAAAACATTTACCGCCCGTTTCTTTACCCTTATAGATGATTCTATCTTCTAAAGACACATTGATAGATATAAATTTATAATGCTCTTGTATATACTCTTTAACTATGTCATCATCTAAGGTAAACTCTTCCATAGAGTTACAGTAGCTACAACCAATTTTGTGAAGATATACAATAACTTCTTTATTTGTATTTTTAACAATTTCGTCTATGTTGATAGTTTTTGAGAAGAGGTTACTCTCAAATGTAAGTAGAGCCATAAATGATAGTATAAATAATTTAAGCATCTATTACATCCAAGAATATGAAGTTAATAAGCATAAAAATGCTTATTATTTGATCTTACCTTTACCTTTGATAGTGTTACCTTTACGATCTGTAGCAACCATCATCACTTTATCACCCTTTTTAAAGTCACCTTTAAATTGGAATTTGAAGATTGGGTTTTTAGATAGGAATTGAGATGTAGACATATCAAATACTGTCTCACCATTTACAGTTGCAGAGATATGTTCAATGAAGTTAGCATCATCTCTATTTCCTGTTTTTTTCTCCATCATATTATATGTAGACATCTCATGTTTAGCCATAGCTTTAACTTTGACTACTCCACCTTTTAATTTTGCTTTTACTTTAATACCAGCCATTTTATTTCCTTAATATTTTATTCTTAATTTAAAGAGGTAAAGGGATTAACCTTCACATCCACCAAGTGCAACATCTAAAGTTTGTTTAGCAGCATAAAGCTTACCGTCTTCACCCTCAACTACTACAGTAATAGTACCTGGTTTACCCATTTTAATTTTAATTGAGTAATCATTTACAGAGTATTTAGTTGCAGAGATAACACATACAGCTGACTCTGGGTTAGCATCTTGGAATACAGCAATAGTTTTTGCAGCTATTTTTGTTCCAAATTCTACTGGAATTGCACCACCAGAAGAGGCAACAGCTTTCTTACCACTGTCAAAACTTTCACCAGCAGCTTTCAGTTGTACACCCTCTTCGATAAGTGTAGTAGAACCATATAATGCTTTAATAGCATCATCAACAGTGTGAGCTGTCCATACAGCTGGCTTTGATTTTCTAAAATCTTCTGCTTTTACACTTGCAGGTACAACAGCTAAAGCTAATGCACCTAAAGTTACGTTTAAAAATTGTCTTCTTTCCATAATGTTTCCTTTTTGTTTTATTTACCGTGAACTATGTAGTCAACTACTAGTTTGAAGTTAGCATCAGATAAGTCTGCACCACCTTTAGCAGGCATACCACCCTCTGTACCATCTATCGCTTTTTTGTATACTGTTTCCATACCTTCAGCAAGGAATGGTTTCCACTCATCACTCCCAGGAGCTAAGTAAGAAGAGTGACACATTGCACATGCATTATTATACACCTCTTTTACATCTACTTTTACTTCTGCTTTGTTATCCTCTTTTGGAAGATCTCTTACATCAGACATTGGTGGTAAAAAGTTAGAGATACCAGCACCTTGAATACGTGTTACTACAACTGATTTTTCTTGACAGTCTTTCATACAACGTTCACTTGCTTTTACTTTTATAGCACCAAAGTTTGTTGGGTTAGCATAAAAAGTACGTACATCATCTAAAGCATTTGGCCCATCAATGTTAGGGATAAAACCATTTTCATTTGGCATTTTGATTTTAAGCATTTTTTCACGGTTAAGTACAAACTCGTCATCAATCTCTTCACCCTCATACTCAATCTCATTAATGTTAAGCATATATGCAGTAAGTGCATATGTCTCATCATCACTTAATGTTTTTGATTTTGGATGAGGCATACCATCTTTGATATACCAGAACATTGTACTAATTTGTGGCCAGTAAGAACCAAATACACGAGTTGGTCCATCAGCTTCAGGATCATGCCATCTATTGTTTGTTAAAGTCTTTTGTAACTCATAACCGTTTCCTTTTGAAAGTGCTGGATAACCACCTCCACCAGAACCGAAGTCACCATGACACATAACACACTTAGCTTCGTAAATCTCTTCACCCTCTTCAACAGAACCACTACCTTCTGGTAAACCAGTACCATCAGGCATTACATCTTTATCCCAAGCTTTTAATTCATTCGCAGTTGGAACACGACCATTATAAATCTTTTTTGCATCTAGTGCAACTTGTGGATTTACATAGTATGGACCTGTTTTATCATTTTCTACAGGATAAATCACACCACCATCAATAGTTGGCTTTCCATTTACTGTGTTAGTACCTTTTGGCTCTGCACTATTTTGCATACAACCAACTGTAAGTACTGCAATCGCTGCTGCAGCTGAAGCTGTTGCGATTAATTTAGTATTTAATTTAAGCATTCTTTATCCCTCCTGGTGTTCTCATCTGTACATGGTTAACTTCACCTGTAGCTGTTACTTCCCAAGTCTCAACCGCATTTCTGTGGTAAACTGATTCAACACCCATAATACTTACTTCTTGATCGATTGTAGGTTGAATATAACCTGCATCGTCCATAGCACGTGAAGTAAGAAGAAGTCTCTCCCCTTTTTTATATGTGTGCATATAGCTCCAACGTGTCCATGATTTAGGAAGTACTAAACCTTTAAGATTTGCTTTCACATAGTTGTTTCCACCATCAAATGATAAATCAACTCCAGTAATAGTTCCCATACCAGACCATGCAAGACCTTCTATCTCAACGATATCACCATCTTTAAGATTAGTCCATGGAATCTCTGGAGATGGAGATGTTACAGTTGAGTTTACCTCATTTGCATAGAAATGTTGGATAGCTTTACCACTTGGTTGTAGAGCAGTATACTTAGAAGTTTCTTCTTTACAGTACCAAGGCTCAGTTGAGAATTCAAGACGTTTTAGCCATTTAACACAAAGGTTACCTTCCCAACCTGGAAGAAGTAATCTTACTGGGTATCCTTGTTCTGGACGAAGTGCTTCACCATTTTGTCCCCAAACGATCATAGCATCATCAAGAACTTTATCAACAGGAACAGTTCTTCCCATCTCTGAGTTGTCTGAACCTTCAGCAAGCATCCATTGTGCTTCTGGCTTAAGACCAAGATCTTCAAGAATAGTTTTCACATAAACACCAGTCCACTCAGCACAAGACATAAAACCTTTTGCAAATTGAACAGAGTTAAATTGTGGTCCACGCCACTCTTGTCCACCATTGGCAGGACACTCAATAAAGTGAGTACGAGTTACACTTGGGTAACGTTTAAGTTGCTCTAATGTAAGAACGATTGGCTTCTCAACCAAACCGTGAATCATTAAACGAAATTCATTTGGATCTACATGTGCCACACCACCGTGTGAACGAGAGAAAAATAAACCATTTGGTGTAATGATTCCCATAGATTCTTGGATTGGAGTAACAGCAATAGATGCACGGAAGTTTCCAGAAGCTAGTAGCTTAGTATTTCTTCTTGTAACATTATGCTCATATTTTGAAGGTACACCGTAACGATTTTTTGTTACAGGATCCCCCCAAACTTGTCCCCATGGTACATGGTGCATGATAGCAGGATCGTCTGCCATCGCGTCAGATGACATTACAGATGTTCCAGCAAGTGCAGCAACTGAAGCAGCAGCTGATTTTCTGAAAAATTCTCTTCTGTCGATCGTCTTATCGTGTTGAGATTTATTATCCACATTTTCTCCTTTTTAGTTTGTTATTACTTTAAGTTTTATTTAAAATTTATATAACTCTGATTATCTATAAATAGACAAAGTTTTTTACTTTCACATTATGCCATTTTATACTTAATAAAAATATAGGGCGCATATCATTATACAAAAAAATGAGATAAAAATGTGATATTATTGATATTTCGAGCTTTGTGAGTTACTTATCGAAACATAATTAAAATTTATTCTTTTTCAACTATGCCTAATATCACAAAAGTGTCATTACTCTCATCTACATAAAAGGGGATAACAAAGCCACCATGGACTACATCACGGATATTGTCATTGTCATAATATATAGATTTCTTATATTTATTATACTTTGTTGGAATATTTATAATGATAGTATCTAGATAAGATTTAAAGTTTTTTGCAACTTTATAATCTGTAACAATCATCTCATCTAAGATATCTTTTAGCTGTGTTTCATAGAGCTCTGATGCTACAATATTCATCCTATTTTTCTCTCTTTTTTAGCCACTCATTTATCTCTTTCATACAGAGACTATATGCCTTGAAAGATTCTTTTTTATTGGCGTATTTCTCCAATTCTTTTGCAAAAAGGGTTTTCAATTGTTCTTGAGAAGGATTCACTACTCCTCCTCTTCCTCTGATGTTTCAGATTGCTCAGATGGTTTATTTCCATAGATCGTATCTACATCATCACTTATCATCTGAATATCATCCATAGCATCTTCATAAGCTTCAAGTTTAGCATCACATTCATCTTCATCATCTGCTGCTAAGGCTGCTTCTTTTAAAGAGTCTTCAATCATATATGCTTTAAATGGCATACCATAGTTATAAACTAACTCTCCACCATCTTTTCCTTGTAAAAAAACTGTTGCTGTACCACCTAAGAGTAAAAGAACTGCCAAAGCCTCTAAGGCAAAGATTTTCATTCTACATCCAACAATTTTTAAAAATGCGATAAGACCAAACGCGATGGCAAGGTAGAGTCCAAGTGTTTTATGCTCAATGAGTTCATGTTGCCCTGCTTCACTAAGATAATCATATATCTGAGGACCAGCCTGCGAACCTGTATACCAAACACCAACCATTGCGATTGCTGCAACTAATGTAAGACGTGAAGATATCTTAGACATCCCCTCACTCTTTGTAAACATATAAACTAGACCAAAAACTGAAGCAACAAGGGGTAAAACCATTGCAAAGTGTGCTGTAGCTGGATGTAACATCATAATATTCTCCTATTTGTTATAATTATGTATTATAATAAAATAATAGCAACTGATGTTTATCACATAATTATAATATATAACCTTAAGTTACTTTTTATCAATAGCATCTTTTGCAGACTTAATTGCTGAACCAAGTGCTACCTTTGCTACACCCCATGCTTCTATACCCATACGTTTTGCCTCTTGTGCTTTTGGAGACTTAAAGGCTGTATCTGCACGCTTCACTGCATTTTTGGCAAAAGAGGAAAATCTCTCTTTCATCACCTCGGCAGTTTCTTTAGAGATATGTACCAACTCTTCTAAATCATAATGCATATCTTTATTGATAGCTAAAAGGATTCTGTTTATCACCGGAGAGCTTTGGGATGCCTGTGTAGTTATCACTTGTGAGAAGAGAATATCTGTCTGATTAAGATCTTCAATAATTGTGTCATAATCTTCTATCAAAATATGTTTTGCTTCCACAGGTGTATATGCAAGTCTCTTTTTAAATCGATCTATCGATTTTATAAGTCCACTTCTCATACCTCGAAGTGTAGCACTGAGAATCTCTTGGGCTCTATTTGGTGTAGCTTCTGAGAGATCAATTGCAGCGATCAATATAGTTGAAAGAATTTTTCTTACACGTATAGTATTGAGTGAGCCCTCTTTGATAGCTTCAAAAGTGATCTCTTTAATCACTTCAATTGTGGTTTCGCTAATATCACCATCACTATCTTTTTCTAATGCAGTGATAAGTGCAGATTCAACCATCTCACTTAAGATGTCATAAAGATCAATAGACTGAAGTTTTACCTGATGCAGTCTTGCTAAGGCAGTCTCATTCGATTTAACTCTCTCTTCTAAGACATCAAAAACATCGTATTTTGTCTCTTGAAGTTGTGTATATTTTTTCTCTAAACTTCTCTCAATTAACTCTTTTTGTGCAAGAAGTGTTTCTACATCCTCTTGCAAAGATGAAGTCTCTAAATTTAAAATAGTGTTTACCAAACTTTTCATCTCTGCTAAATTCAATTTATCTACATCAAATTCATTATGCTCTATAAGATTTTCTATTGCAGAAGAAACTCTTTTTTCTACACTTTTAAATCTTCTATTATAGGACTTTTCAAGCTCTTCATTTAGTTTTTCTACATTCATTCTATACCCCTTTTTAAAGTACCATTTTTATATCTTGATGCTTTTTCAATGCCTCAAATATAAAAGTTCTATCATCTTCATTATGCACAAGCAAATCAAGATTCATACTTACATACTTCCCTGTTTTTGAGCTGTTAGAGTGAGAAAGCTTATGTTCTCTCTCTTCTATCACATCATGAATCGCTTTTTCTAAAGCCTCTTTCTCACTTGCAATCACCTTATAACACCAGTTACATGGATATGTAAGTTCCACTTTTTTATCGTCTAAAGTTACCACTTTTACCTCCTGATTTAGATTCTAATTGTACATTACGGATTATCATCCCTTTATCTATCGCTTTTACCATATCGTAAATTGTTAAAAGCCCTACACTTGTTCCTGTTAATGCTTCCATCTCAACTCCAGTTTGTCCTGTAAGTTTTGCAGTCACTGTTAATTTAAAACCGGGGAGATCTTCTAACTCTTCTATATCACAATTGATTCCACTAAGATTGAGTGGATGACACATGGGGATAAGAGTGCTTGTTTGTTTTGTTCCCATAATAGCTGCTATAACTGCAGTTTGTAAAACAGGGCCTTTTTTTGTTGTCTCAGATACTATAGCATCATAAGCATCACGGCTCATCTCTATAGTTCCACTCGCTACAGCAACTCTTGTTGTTTGCTCTTTCTCACTTACATCGACCATTTTTGGTCTTTGATTTTCATCTAGGTGTGTTAAATTCATTTGATTCTCTTTTGTAAAGTGTATTTGTTTGACACTATTATAGCAAAGAGGTGTTAATGATTTGTTTTGATACGTTTGAGTGCTATTTCATACTCATGGGGATGGTTAAGATTTAAAAAGGGTTCGCTATCAAAAAAGTCTACATAGTTTGTCTTTACGCTTTTCAGTAAAAAGCCCAATTTATGTTGAGACTCTTTTTGCATTTGTAAAAATTTCTCTTCTAAAGTCTGATGGTAAACGCCACACATTGGCTGTATCTTACCATCTACTCTTGCTATTGTTGCATCTACACTTGAACTGTCTTTTTCTAAAAGTGTTTTTATCTCATAACTACTAATAAATGGAGTATCAACACTTATAGCAAAAAACTTTTTACTTTGAAGTTTTTTAAAACTTGCTATAAAACCTGCTGTTGGAGCATACTCTTGAGAGTTATCTTCTATAAAATTTGCTTCAAAAGAGAACTTATCTTTGTTTTTAGATGATATATATACAGTGGAAAATATTTGGGAAAGTCTTGAGTATTGATACTCTGTTAGTGTTGAAAATGTAGAGAAAGGAAGAAGAGATTTATCTCTCTTCATCCTTGAACTTTTGCCACCCGCAAAGATGACACAAGGGGTGTTAAACATTAGTTTCTTGTAAGCTCAGCTTCAATTCTTCTGTTTTGTGCACGACCTTCAGCTGTATCGTTTGATGCAATAGGGTTTGCTTCACCAGCACCCATTGCACTTAGTTGTGCTGGATTTACACCTTTAGCAATAAGTGCATCTTTCACAGCGTTTGCACGTTTTTCGGAAAGTTTTTGATTATATGAAGCACTACCACGTGAATCTGTATAACCAACGATTTTCGCATCATAGTTAGTGTATCTATTTAAGAAATCTGCATAAGTTTGAATAAGAACATCAACATCAGCAGGAACTACAGCAGAATCATTTGCAAAGTTAATCTCAAGATTTACAATAAGTGGACAACCATCTACATTTACTGCCTCACCAAGTGGAGTATTTGGACAGATATCTTTAGAGTTAAGAACGCCATCTTGATCATCATCACCATCCACTTTACAACCAGCAGCATCTACTGTTGTACCAGCTGGTGTAGTAGGACATTTATCTAAATCATCAGCTACACCATCACCGTCACCATCAAGAACAAGAGCACATCCAAGAGCATCTACTTTAGTCCCTGCAGGAGTATGTAAACAGTTATCTTCTGCATCAACAACACCATCGTTATCTTCATCAAGTGGAGCAGCAACAGGAGCTGCCTTAGAAGCTCTTTCACCAAATGCATAGTTAAGACCAGCAAGTACTAAAACATTGTTGTCAACACGAACATTGTAGTTATTTCCAACTTTAGCTAAGTACATCGCTTCTGCTTTAAGAGATAATGCTTCTGTTAGAGGAACTTTCACACCAGCACCTGCATCAAAAACGATACCACCAAGGTTTCTGTCGTTAACATCACTACCAACAAATTCATACCCTGCACCAGCTTTTACAAATGGTACAACAGAATCCATTGCATCAAAACTGTAAACGCCATTAATAAGTGCACGAGTTACTGAAGTGTCTGTACCATTGTCATTATCTACATCTGGAGAATAAAGAACAGAAAACTCTGGAGAAAAGTTTGAATCAGGAAGATTATATTGTAACTCTACACCACCTAAATAGTGATCGTCACCTTTTATCCCTACATTTCCCTCTGCCATGTTGTACCCAACCATTGGAGAGATTTCATATGCATAGTCATTTGCTAATGCCATAGTACCAAGCATAAGTGCTGGTATAAGAAGAAGTTTTTTCATCTTTATTTCCTTGTATTTTATATTGAATTGTACTTGAATTATACCCAAGAAAAGTGAAATCTTAGTGATTTCTATCTCGGGTCTGTGATATAACCTGTGATTGCAGAGATTGCAGCAACTGCTGAATTTGCAAGGTAAACCTTAGAACTTCTACTTCCCATACGTCCAACAAAGTTTCTATTTGTTGTAGAGATAGCAACTTCATTGTCACCAAGGATTCCCATATATCCACCAAGACATGCTCCACAAGTTGGATTACTTACAACCCCACCAGCTTCAACAATGATGTCGATATAACCTAAATGGTTTGCTTCACGAAGAATCTTTTGTGTTCCTGGAGTAACAATAAGACGTACATCTTCATGCACTCTATGCCCTTTTAAAATCTCAGCAGCCACTTTTAAGTCAGCTAAACGCCCATTTGTACAAGAACCGATAAATGCTTGATCTACTTTAATCTTATCTGCTACAGCTTGCACTACAGAGTGCCCATTTGATGGTAAAAATGGGTAAGCAATTACAGGGTCGAGGTTTGCAACATCTATCTCAAGAATTTCAGAGTACACTGCATCTTCATCAGAATAATGCTCTTTTGGCTCACGTGCCAAGTTTTTGTCTGCTAAAAATTCTCTTGTGATATCATCCACTGCAACAATACCAGATTTTGCACCCGCTTCAATCGCCATATTACACATAGAAAATCTATCATCCATTGTAAGGTGTTCAATTGTTGAACCTGTAAATTCTAGTGTCTTATAAAGAGCACCATCCACACCAATCATACGAATAATCTCTAAGATGATATCTTTTCCCGTTGTATGCTTTCCAGGCTTACCACTAAGAACAACTTTAATAGACTCAGGAACTTTAAACCAGTTACCACCTGTAATCATTGCAAATGCAAGGTCAGTTGAACCCATACCTGTTGAGAAAGCTCCAAGTGCACCATGAGTACAAGTGTGTGAATCAGCACCGATAATAACATCACCAGGAACTACAAGCCCTTTTTCTGGTAAAAGTGCATGTTCAATCCCCATATCTTTTTCATCAAAAAAGTTTTTCAGCTTATGTTTTTTTGCAAAATCACGAGAGATTCTTGCTTGATTTGCTGATGCAATATCTTTAGCAGGGATAAAGTGATCGAGTACAATAGAAAAACCATCTGGATTTGCCAGTTTTTCTGCACCACTTAGATTAAATGCTGAGATAGAGATAGGAGTTGTAATATCGTTTCCTATAACCATGTCGATGTTTGAGCGGATGATTTCACCTGCAAAAACCTCGCGACCAACATGCTCAGAGAAGATTTTTTCTGTAATAGTTTGAGCCATAATATGAACCTCTTAAATTATAATAATGGCGCGATTATAACATAAGAGCTTTAAAGTGAGTTTTGGTGCTTTATTCTTTAAGTTTTTTAATCTCTTCTTCTATATATCTTGCCACTGATTTTAGCTGAATGTCATTATATTTATGTTTCCATGAAGGCATATCTGATTTATCTGCTCCCCAAAAATATCCACCAAATTTTGCATATAGAAAAATCTGTTGCTCACTTAAAAGTGTTCTAGTGAGATTGTAGGGATAAATAAAATTTTTATCTTCCTTGGATTGTTCAACATACTCACTCTTCCCATCTCCTAATACACCATGGCATTTTGCACATTTTTGTTGAAAAATCTTTTTGCCTACACTATGCATATTTACTTTTTCATCCTTAGTAAGTTTTGCTGAATACTTCAAGAGATGCTTTATCTTTTCTTCTCTATCTATATTAAAGAGTTCAGAGATATACAAAGAGACTGCTGCAATTTTCTCATCATCATAGACATATTTAAAGGCTGGCATAATATCTGCATGTGCACCAAAGTAGTGTGCTCCATACTTAATAATTTCAAAAGATTGTTCTTGTGTAAGAAGTGTTTTTTGCAGTTTTCTTGGCTTGACTATAAGCTTAATCTCTGGGTTTGTTTCCCCATCTTTTCCATGGCAAGAGATACATGTTTTTTCATATATCTCTTGCCCTAGATGAAGCATCTTCTCTTTTTCTAAATCATTTTCTGGATCCCCATAAGCTGCAAATAAGGGATATATTCCAAGTATCAGATAGAATAAGATTTTCATCTTCTACTTATTTCATTATAACTTCTAAGAGCATATTTGGATGGATAGCACACTCTACACTAAAGTCACCACCAGGCTTTACTATAATACTTTTTTCAGTCCCTGTACTTTGCATACCAATATCAAATTCATTATCTTCATCGTCAGTATAAGCATTATGTGCAAAAGGATCAGAGTTCAAAAATGTGATCCTATCTCCTGGTTTTACTGAAATCTCATGGGGGATAAAGGTCTTCCCCTTTTGATCTATAATATGGTTTGTTGCAAAAAGAGAAAGAGAGACAAATAGCATAGCTAAAACAGTTTTTTTCATTGTATATCCTTATTGTGGGAATTTGGTTGGAATTTTTAAATCGATATCTGGGCCTGTTAAACTCTTCATAAATTCAACTACCTTAGCTACCTCTTCATGAGTAAGTTTTCTATCTTTCATTGCATCTGATTTATTTCTTACTCCATTTTCATAGCGCCCACCACTTGCACAAATCACAGTTGCTTCTTCTAATGTTTTTACACTTCCATCATGAAAGTACGGATAGGACTTTGTAACATCACGAAGTGTTGGCGTTTTAAAAACACCATACCATGCCCCTCTATTTTTAACATTATAACGTCCGAGTTCTTTGCCTTGCAACTCACCATCATTAAGCCCAATATTTTGAAAACTTCCATCAGTAAAGTTCCAACCATCATGGCAATCTATACAATGTGCCTTCCCTTTAAAAAGGGCAAAACCCTCTTTAGCATCTTCACTAATCGCATTTTTATCCCCCCTTGCATATTTATCAAAAGGAGATTCTGTAGAGAGAACTGTTCTCTCAAAGGAAGCAACAGCCTTTGCTAAGGTCTCTTTTGTTAATCCCTCACCTGGATAAGCTTTTTCAAAAAGGGCCACATAGCCTTGTATTTTATTTAGCTTTGGAATAAGTTCCTCTAGAGGCATATTCATCTCTACATCTGCAGACATAGGACCTGTTGCTTGTTGCTCCAACGATCTTGCACGACCATCCCAAAACTGATGACGTTGATATGCAGCATTGAGAATTACTGGAGAGTTTCTTGGTCCAACACGTCCATCATACCCTACTGCTTTTGATGTTGGCACCTCATCAGTCCAACCATGTTGAGGGTGATGACAAGTTGCACAAGAGATGGTATCATCCTTAGATAATCTTACATCAAAATAAAGTAATTTTCCAAGTTCTATACGCTCAGGTGTCAATTTATTATTTTTAGGTTGTGGAACCTCTGATGGTCTTAACCATTTTGACATATCTTCATCAGCACCGAGAACTGCTACACAAGAGGAGAAGAGAAACACCACGACTGTAAGTTTTTTTAACATAAGAGAACCTTGTATCATTTCTATATCTTACATAATAACATTTTAAACTTTGGAGAATTATAAAAAGAGATTGTTGCTTAAAAAATAGTAAATATACTTGAAAGAGACAAGCACAACAAAAAGTGTATATGCTGTTATAATCTTACTTTTTGTATGCTCTTTAAAAGAGAATACTACCCCATAAAGAACATAGTAGTTAGCCATAACGAGGACTCCATAGATAAAGTAGCCTATAAAGTAATACTCCTTAGCCAAGATACAATAGGGACATTTATGTGTTGGAAGCTCATAGATATATGTACTAAAAAAATAAACAATAGTTATGTAAGAAAGATAAAGAAAAAGGATACTTAAAAGTGATAAAAATACTTTCTTTTTCAGGTATGTTGCAAGTAAGATAAAAAGATAAGTGATATAAAAAGCAACTACAATCTCTTCTATACTCATCCCCAGCATAAAGCTAGTTGTTTGAGATGTATAAAGATTAGAACAACATAGAACTGGTTCCTCAACACTTAAACTCATAAAAAAGTTCAACTCCAAAAACCAAGAAAGAGCTATAAGAAGATACAGAAAAATATAAAGGTACATCTTCAAAGAAAAATAGGGAAAACCTTTTGCTTTTTGATCCTCCTCATCTACTTGAATCCAAAATATTGCTAGTACAATCACTATAAACTTTAAAGCTATAAGTAGACTGCCATAGATTCCAGAATTCACCACACCAGCACCACACATCGCCCCAGGGATGAGTTCTGCAAGAGTATCAATACTCAAGACAAATAAGATAAATAAAAAGATAGAGATTAAAAGAGCCACTTTTATAATCGTAGTTGTTAAGAGGGATCTCTTTTCTAGTTCGTACTGCAGTGCATTTGTTGCATTTTTATCATACCGTAGCAAGATATAAAGAGTATGATAAAGAGCAAAGCTCAAAAAAAGAAGCACTAAACTACTTAAAAAAAGTTCTAAGCTTACTTGTGGAGAGATTAATATCTCATTCAAGAGATCCTCCCTCTAGATTATAAACCTTATCTACACACTCAAGTTTTTCAAAGATGGGATCATGTGTCGCTATTAAGATAGTTTTTCTAAGATTTTTAAGATTTTGTATCAACCCTAGAAAAAAGAGAGAGTTTTTTTTATCGAGATTTGCTGTGGGTTCATCACAGAGAACTATCTCTGCATCATTGACAATAGCTCTAGCAATAATACAGCGCTGTTTTTCCCCACCAGAGAGCGTTGAGACTTTTTGTTTAGCCTTATGTTCAATATTTGCCAAAGAGAGTGCTTTTTTTATTTTTTGTGCCATCTCTTTTTCAGATAAAGATTCTAAAACCAAAGCAGGGAGTAGATTTTCCTCTACACTTAAGTTATCAAGAAGATAAAAAGATTGGGTTACATAGCCAATGGTACTTCGACGATAGGCTGAGGCATGATAATCTGAAAGTGATACTATATTTTCCCCCTTCACCTCTACCAATCCTGAACTTGGTTTCATTAAAGAAGCGATAATATGCAGGAGTGTTGTTTTACCACTCCCACTACTTCCATGCAAAAGAACACACTCATTGGGTGAAATAGCTAAAGAGATATCTTTTAAGGCTTGAAAATTATTGTGATTGGTATCTGTAAAAACCTTATTGACATTTTGCAGTTGTATCATCGTATCATCTCACTCATATCTTTCACACAAAGTTTCCATACTGGGATCACCACAGCAAGTAAAAAAGGTAAAACAAAGATACCAAATAATATCAAAAGATCTAATGGCTTAATATAGGGCATAAACTGAGGATGGATACTTAAGTTTGCACTCCCTAAAAATATATCTCTTAGTAAAGGTGCATCAAGAAAAAATACATAGATATAAGCTAGTATTACACCAATAAGATAAGCACTAAGAACAACAATGAAATTTTCTACTAACTTAAAAGAGATAATCTGCTCAATACTCCATCCTGTACTTCGCAAGATAACAATCTCTTTAAGATCTAAACTCTCCACCATAGAGTAACGCTGATACAATAAAAGCAAAAAAGTAACAATAGCAAAAATATACAAAGCCATAAAAACACCACCCTTATAGTTAAAGAGTTTTGTATAGTGCTTGGCTATATCTTTTTTGGTAATAATTCTTGTATCAAAATGGGAAACAATAAGCTTTTCATATACCTTTTGGTACTCATCAGGATTAGAAAGCTCAATAACAATATCGCTTACATACCCCTTCTCAATACCCAATATCTTTCTTGCCAATGGCATATCCATCACAATCATATCGTTTGTAAGAAGATCGCTCCCTTTTGGAAACTCTTTATAGATATATACTTTTTCTTTAGTTCTATCAGGTGGTCTGAAGATATAATACTTTCTATAGTGATACTTATCAAAAAAATCTTTAACCCCTGAGCCTATAATCATATTTTTTCTCTCTAAAAACTTTTCAATATCTAGAGTGTTTATGAGTTTTTGCATCCCTTTGACAATTTGCACATCATACATATCTAGACCAACAAGCATAAAATGTTGCTCTTTTGGCTCATAATAATGTGTCCCATAAATGCGACCCTGCACTTTAGATACACCTGGGATATCTAAATACTCCTCTACCCATTTTTCTGGAGTATTTAAGAGGTGCCCTGACTTATAATGTTGTACTGTAAAGTCTGCTTGATTTTCTAAAGTACTCATAAGCTCCTCTTGAATCGAGGAGGAGAGAAATAAGACACTCGCTAAGATAGCGATAAGTCCACTAGAGAGTAAAAAAGTAGCAATATACCTCTTCTTATAATTGAGAAGCAAAAGAAGAAGAAAATTCAATCTACTTAGCATAGACATAATCCATCTCTTTGTAGTATCTCATCTGAGGGTAAAGTCTATTTGATTGGTCTTGATACTCACTTACTCGTCTTTCCAAAAAACTTGTGCTAAGAGCAAGCCCAGGAAGATGGGTTAAAGATGTTACTAAGGAGAGAAACTGAGAGTGTTCTTGTTTTCCTTGAGGATAAACACCCAAAAGTAACACCATAAAAGTGATACAAAGAGAAACTATAAAATAGATAAATTTCTTTACTAATATAGAAGACTCCTTGTATCTAGCTTTTACTTAACTGTCATACTTGATAGCTCTTTTTGTAAATTCAGGTGTACAAAAGAACATCGCTACAAAGATAGGGTTTAATTTAACATTGTTTTCATCTACAACATCAAATACTTGAAAACTAAACCCCTCTCCATCATTTGGATTTTGGGGAGTAACTACAAACTCAATAGGACTAAGTGCTCTCATCATATTGATAATATTTTTCTTCTTCTTTTTATTCTCTTCATTGAGTATATTGAAATCTTTTTCTTGAGCCTCTTTATGTGCTACTAAAATCTGTTCAATTACATCGACCTTATCTTTAAAGACAACCTTATTCCATTTGATGATTGTATTGTTTGAAGCAATTTGACACTCTTTAAGCATTAAAGGGCTTGGTCTTTTTGTTCGCATTGCTTCTATAAGACCTAGTAAAAAATTCATTCCACCCACTTTTTGTGCCGCTTTTTCCATAAAAAGATGGATAAGCATCTTTGTTTCTTCAGTTTGATTATTAAAATTACACATTATTTTTTTCCTTTTTATAAATACAGATATTATTTTTTCCATTCTGTTTTGCATCATACATTGCATTATCAGCATACTTGATCAAGTCAGGGAGAGTTGTGGAATCATCTGGATATACCGAGATGCCTATGCTCGCCCCTACATGAATAATTTTATGTTCTAAAATTATATCCTCATTTATCTTGTTTAAAATTTTATTGGCTACTTGCATCACCTGATCTAAAGTCTCAACCTCACTTAAAACAATAGTGAATTCATCTCCACTCAATCTTGCTGCTATATCGTTCTTACGGATTGAAGCGACTAAAATCTCCCCTACATGTTTTAAAAGTTCATCACCTATATGGTGTCCATAAGTATCATTGACCTGTTTAAATCCATCGAGATCTATAAAGAAAAGGGCTACTCTGTTTTTATGTCGAAAAGCACGATTAAGTTCATTTTGAAATTCAATCATAAACAAAGTACGATTTGGAAGCTTTGTCAATGGATCAAAAAGAGCTAGCTCTTTAAGTTTTTCTCTGTTAAGAATAACATACAAAGAAAAAAGATACATCATCCCTAAGACAGCAAACAGTAACATCTGTATATATCTAAGTTCCATATCGAGATTACTTATGTAGTTTGAAAGTGTGTAAGTGACTATATAAGCGATGTTTTTCTCCCCTCTTACATCTTCTAAAGGGTGAAATGAGAGCACTATATGTTTATAGTTATAAACCACTTTAACAGAAAAGGAAGTATGTTTTGCAATACCATCTGCAATATGCTTTCGCAATTTTTCAGTATTTATTTTATTGTAAAAGTTTTTATCTTTAATCTGCTTATGGGTACTCTCTTCAATATAATATAAAGGGGTCTCCCAAGTATCTTTGTATGTGATACCAAACTCTTTTTCTATAATAGTATTTTTTACAATTTTCTTTGAAACCAAAATATGTGAATCATAGATATAATCATCAGTGATACTTTTTAACATCTGTTTTGTAGAAAATGAGACCTCCATACTTCCAAGGTAGTGTTTATCATTTCCAAAGATTGGGTAAACAAAGCGTACGCCAGTCATAAAACCACAAGCTTCAAAGCCCTCTTGAGGTTTTTTTGTTTTATTGACTTTCACAACACTGTAGCGTGTTAAGCTCAAATCATCACCATAACTATTTGGTGCATACATTCGCAAAAAGCTTGTATTGTCAGGAAGATGAAAATGCACTTGAGAGATTCCCATATTTGTAAGTCTTTTGTAATTACGTAGTAAAAGTTTGTATACTTTTTCTCTTATAAGTGCTTTTTCAGAAGAGCTACTAGCCTCCACTCTCTCTAGTAATGAGATGAGCTTTTCATTTTGCATATACATAGCATAAATATCGTGAGACATAATCTTAAAGTACTTATAGCTTGTTTGATATTTTGCAGAAAGAAGATCACTCTGCACTTTTAGATAATATTCTGTTTTACTTTGATGTAGATAATTAACAACAAAATTACTTACTATCATTAAAAAAAAGAATAACACAGATGTAACAACAATTTTACTTACTTTGGTATCTAACATCAACATCCCGATATTTATTTTCTATATAATGATTATACAATAGTTCATACTGTTTTAATTCTTAAAGCAGAACGAAACTTAATTTTCCTTAAGCTAATCATAATCACAAAGCTATTATGATGTCAAAAGTAAAAGAAGACAAAAATTGTCCTATTTAAAAAAACCCTATAAAAAACAAGAGGTAAATATGCAAGTTTATTTAGATAATAATGCTACTACGATGTGTGATCCACAAGTGGTAGAAGCTATGCAACCATTTTTTAGTGAGATTTATGGAAATCCTAACTCACTTCATAAGTTTGGTACTGCAAGCCATCCAGCACTTTCAAAAGCGATTGATCAGGCATATACTGCTATCAATGCTAATGATAATGATGACATCGTATTTACATCATGTGCAACTGAATCAAACAATTGGGTTCTTCAAGGGGTATGGATTGACCATATCTTAAATGGGGATAAGAACCATATTGTAACAACTGAGGTTGAACATCCATCTATACTTTCAACATGTAAGTTTTTAGAGGAGCAAGGTGTGAAAGTAACATACCTGCCTGTAAATGACCAAGGTGTTGTTGAAGCACATACTGTAAAATCTTTCATCACTGAAAAAACAGCTCTTGTAAGTGTTATGTGGGCAAGTAATGAAACTGGTATGATCTTTCCTATAGAAGAGATTGGTGAGATTTGTAAAGAAAAAGGTGTACTTTTTCACTCAGATGCAGTACAAGCAGTTGGAAAAATCCCTGTTGATGTATCAAAAGTACATGTAGACTTTATGTCATTTTCTGCACATAAATTCCATGGTCCTAAAGGGATTGGTGGTCTTTATATTAAAGACTCTCAAGCACTTAGCCCACTTCTTCATGGTGGTGAGCATATGGGTGGTCGTCGTTCAGGAACTCTTAATGTTCCTTATATTGTTGGTATGGGTCTAGCGATGGAACTTGCAACAAAAAATATAGAAGAGACTATGGCTAAAATTCGTGCAAAACGCGACCGTTTAGAAGATGAACTTTTAAAACTAAGTGATACTTTTAGTGTTGGTGATAGAGAAAATCGTACACCAAATACTATCTTAATCTCCATCCGTGGAGTTGAGGGTGAGGGTATGCTTTGGGACCTTAACAATAGTCAAATTGGAGCATCAACTGGTTCAGCTTGTGCAAGTGCTGACTTAGAAGCAAACACTGTTATGTTAGCTATCGGTGCTGATAATGAGCTAGCTCATACAGGTATAAGACTTTCATTATCGCGTTTTACTACAGATGCAGAGATTGATTATACAATAGCACACTTTAAAGGTGCGGTTGAACGTTTACGTGCAATCTCATCTTCATTTGCAAAACAAAAACCAACTAAAGGTGGAGAGGTTCAAGAATGCGAACTTCATCACCACTAAAACTAAATAATTATTAAAAAAGGAGCATATTATGGCAAAAGCTGATATGTTAGGGGAATCTCTATGGGATGCCTACTCAAATAAAGTAACAACATTAATGAATAACCCCCAACACCAAGGGGAGATCTTTGAAGCAGAAGCAGAGAAACGTGGGCATAAGCTTATCGTTGCTGATTTTGGGGCTGAATCTTGTGGAGATGCAGTGCGTCTTTACTGGGAGATTGATCCTAAGACAGATAAGATTGTAGATTCTAAATTTAAATCTTTTGGTTGTGGTACTGCTATCGCATCAAGTGATGTTATGACTGAACTTTGTATTGGTAAAACTGTACAAGAAGCTGTAAAGATTACCAACATTGATGTTGAGCTTGCTCTTCGTGATGATCCAGACACTCCTGCTGTTCCACCACAAAAGATGCACTGTTCAGTAATGGCTTATGATGTTATTAAAAAAGCTGCTGGACTTTACCTTGGTGTAGAATCTGAAAGTTTTGAAGAAGAGATCATTGTATGTGAATGTGCACGTGTTTCACTTAACACTTTAAGAGAAGTTATTAAACTTAATGACCTTAAAACTGTTGAAGAGATCACTGACTATACTAAAGCTGGTGGTTTTTGTAAGTCTTGTATCAAACCAGGTGGACATGAAGCTCGTGAATGGTACTTAGTAGACATTTTAGCTGACACTCGTAAAGAGATGGATGAAGAGAAGATGAAAGCTGCTGCTGATGCACAAGCTGAAGGTGGTGGTAGTTTTGAAGATATGACTCTTGTACAACAGATTAAAGCTGTTGATGCAGTTATAGATGAAAATGTACGCCAATTCTTAATTATGGATGGTGGGAACATGGAGATTATCGACATTAAGAAAAATGATGGCTATATTGATATCTACATCAGATACCTAGGTGCATGTAATGGTTGTGCATCCAGTGCAACTGGTACACTTTATGCGATTGAATCTACCCTAAAAGAGAAGCTTTCAAAAAATATTCGCGTTTTACCTATCTAATTAAATAGAGAGTTTTTCTCTCTATCTTTAAAAAAGTACTTAAGAGTTATCTCTTAATGCTTTTTCTTCCTCTAGCATATTATTTAAATTTTCTATCACTCGTATTGAAGCTTTTTCAGCTGCATCAAAATATGTCATTACATTTTCTGAATGTTGTGTGCAGGTACCCTCTTGAACACACTGAACTGCTTTTTGAATATTATCATGCACCTCTTTATGTGGTGCAGCCATTTTTGCATAACTTGGACATTTACCAAATTTATCTTTCCCTTGCCCATCAAAATACCAACGACCCAAACGGCACTCTTTATCTGAAGCAAAACTATCTTTAGCTTCCCCTCGAAAGACAGTTTTATATCCATTTGATTTGAAAAGTAGGTGATCTAGTTTACTTAAGATCATAAAAATTGCATAGGTAACATCTTTATTTTCTTTTGAAATAATCTGCGAGTTTTGACTTAATACAGCCATCTTCTCCTGAAAACCTTCCATCTGTTCATTTGATTTACAAGATAAATTTTCCATCGCTTGAGAATGTTCATGTACCTCTTGTGTATTTTGCTTTAATGCGGCAACAGAGATTTCAACCTCACTCGTAGCCTTTTGTGTTCTCTCAGCTAACTTACGAACTTCATCTGCAACAACGGCAAAACCACGACCATGTTCACCTGCACGTGCAGCCTCAATCGCAGCATTTAGTGCAAGTAGATTTGTTTGGTCTGATATATCTTTAATCAGTGTAATAACATCTGCAATACTATCCACATTTGTGTTAAGTGTATTGACTTGATCGTAGGTACTTGTAATATGATCTAATAGTTCAGACATTGTACCTGTTAAGAGTTCTATCTCTGAACTACAATGATATGTATGCTCATTATTCTCTGTATTTTTTGCATCTATATCCTCTAAAGCATTTAAATTACTCTCAAGATCTGTTTGCAAGAGAGTAAGATCTCTATCACACCCATCAGTTAAACCTTGTGTAAGTGCCTTTATAAGCTTATTCATGATCTCATTAGAATGAGCCTCTCTTGCCTCTTGTTCCAATGCAACATTAGCCTGTTTTAGATCCTCAATCTCTTGAAGCAAAGAGTTGTTTTTCTCTTCTAGATTTTTTATTCTTTCTTCTGTCTCTTTTGTATTGTTAAAAAACATCTACACCCCTTCTTTTCTTCTATACTTTTATTTTATTCCTCTTAAGGTTAAATAACTATAATTTTTTAGAGACATTTGATGATTTAACTCCTTTTTGTTACAATCACACTTATGTATACAAATTTATATTCAAAAATTACAGATGCCCTCGTTGAAGATGGCTATATTATTATAGAAAATGCACTCGATCCCTTACTTGTACAAAAATTACAAGAGTGTTCTATAAAAGGTGAAGGCTACAAAAATGCTGGCATATCTTCAAAATCAGATTTTCATCTAGATAAGCAAAGAAGACGCGATAAAACACAATGGCTTCATGAAGATGAAAAGGTCCAAGGGCAATACCTCTCATTTGCTCAAGGCTTACAAGATTATCTCAATCACTCTCTCTACTTGGGGCTCAATGATTACGAAGCACATTTCGCTCTTTATGAAGAGGGGGATTTTTATGAAAAGCATCTCGATAGCTTTAAAAACTCAAAAAACCGTATAGTAACAACTGTCTTTTATCTTAATGATGAATGGAAAAAGGAAGATGGTGGAGAACTTATCATATATGATGAAAATGGTATATTATTAAGTAAAGTTGTACCAAAATCTAATACACTTGTTGTATTTTTGAGTGAAAAATTTCCCCATGAGGTACTTCCAGCAAAACGAAAACGCTACTCCATCGCTGGATGGTTTCGGGTAGATAAAAAAATTATATAGTAAATAAAATATGATTAGTTAGTAAAGAGATAGTAATGTGGAAAATAAAAAAGGGATAAAACCCTTTTTTACTATTTTGCTAATGCTGCTTTAGAAGCTTCAACAACTGCGCTAAACGCTGCTGCATCGTTCATAGCCATATCAGCAAGAATTTTACGATCAAGCTCGATACCAGATTTGTGAAGACCATTCATGAAAGTTGAATAGTTCATACCGTTTAAACGACATGCTGCATTGATACGGATGATCCATAATTTACGGAACTCACGTTTCTTTTGCTTACGATCACGGAATGCATATACTAATGAACGTTCAATTTGTTCCTTAGCTTTTCTAAAGTGTTTACGACGACCACTATAGAAACCTTTTGCTAATTTTAATATCTTTTTGTGTCTTCTTCTACGAACAACACCTGTTTTTACTCTTGGCATTTCTTTCCTTTTTTCTTTACCTAGCTACTTTTCGTAGTCAAGGTGCCACTACTGTTGGTGGACTTGCCCAACTTTTCAAATAAGTTGGAGATATAATGAAAAACTAAAATTAGTTAATCATCGCCTTGATGTTTTTTGCGTCAGCTTTTGCAACTACTTTTGGAGAGTTTTGCTCGCGACGAGTTTGCGCATCTTGTTTTGTAAGAATGTGGCTTCTAAACGCTGTTCCGCGTTTAATTTGACCATTTTTCTTAACTTTAAAACGCTTTACAGCGCCTTTTACCGATTTCATTTTTGGCATCGATGGTCCTTTACGTAAAATTCTCATTTTTGAGAATGGGATTATACCCAAATTTTTATAAATTTTTGCTATACTCTACTTATGAATTCGATTAAACATATAGAAGCAGCCCTAAAAGAGCTCGATGACGAGGTACAAAAGATACTTTTAGATTGGGGAATTCCTCTCAATGAAAAAGACAATCTTATGCTTCCTATTTTACAACAAAAAAAAGTGCTTACCCAAACTCTTGAAGATTTAACCTACTTAAAAGAGCATCCACCCACACCCAACCAACCGTGTGGTATATCTAAATACAGAGATGATAACTAATATGAAAACAACACTTATAGCCCACTCCCCCGATGCTGATGATATCTTTATGTACTATGCCATTAAGTTTGGCTGGGTCAATATGGAGGGTGTTACATTTGATAACATTGCTAAAGATATTCAAACACTTAACGAAGATGCACTTCGTGGAGAGTATGACATTGTAGCGATTAGTTTTGCTCTTTACCCTCACATCAAAGAGGAGTATGCTCCACTTCGTACTGCTGTAAGTTTTGGAGAGGGTTATGGTCCTAAACTCATTAAACGAAAAGGTGCAACACTCAAACGAAACTTTAAAGTGGCACTGAGTGGAAAACACACTACAAATGCGATGCTTTTTCGCATAGCTTACCCTGATGCTCGTGTAACATATATGAACTTTCTTGAGATAGAAGATGCTGTAAAAAACGGTGATGTTGATGCTGGCGTTTTAATCCATGAGTCTATCTTAACTTATGCAGAAGAACTTGAAGTGGAACGTGAAATGTGGGATATCTGGCAGGAGTTAGCTGGCAAAGATTTACCTCTCCCTCTTGGTGGTATGGCAATTCGTCGTTCACTCCCTTTAAACAAAGCTATAGAGTATGAAGCAACACTTACAAAAGCTGTGCAAGTGGCACGCGATCATAAAGATAGACTCTCTAAGATGCTTCTTGAGCGTAATCTAGTTCGCATAGATGCACCAACCCTCGATAGATACCTTGAACTTTATGCCAACGATGAGTCTATTACCCTAAGTGATATTCAATACAAAGCTATTAACAAACTCTTTGAAATTGGACATAAACATGGTTTTTACGATACACTTGTAGATATAAAAGACTATCTTATACCAACAGAGTATAAAGAACTTAGGAATTCATAAATGGAAGCAAAGCTTGTAGCACTTGGTGTTGAGACTTTTAAAATTGCTCTTATGCTTGCCCTACCTGGACTTTTAACAGGTATGTTTTTGGGTCTTGCTGTCTCTATTTTCCAAGCTACAACACAAATTAATGAGATGACACTCTCTTTTATTCCTAAAATTATTGGTGTTGTTATTGTGATTGTTCTTACAATGCCATGGATGCTCAACTCTATGACCGATTTTGCTGTAAACACTTTTAACCTCATACCAACCTTTGTAGAGTGATGCAAACAAAAACCATAAATTTCTCCAAATACTCCTCTTTTAAGATTGGTCCCTCACTTGATGTGAGAATATTTGAGGATGATTTCTCTTGTACTTCAGATTATTATCTTATAGGTTCATGCAATAATACTCTAGTTGGTAACAACCCTCCCCCTCTTGCGATGCTAAGTAAAAAATATGATTACATCAAAATCGAAGATGGCGTTTTAAAGATAGGGGGAGCAACTCCTAGTGGAAAAATTGCCTCTTTTTGTAAAAAAAACAACATCGCAAACTTTGAATTTGTCTCTCATCTTCCTGGAAAACTTGGTGGATTAGTTTACATGAATGCTGGTCTTAAAGAGTACGAGATATTTAACTATCTTTTAGCAATAACAACTCCATCTGGAGTGAAAAAACGCGATGAGATTCATTATGAATACAGAAAGACAGATATAACAGAGCCTATCTTAGAGGCAAGTTTTGAACTCCAGTATGGTTTTGATGAAAGCAAGGTGCTTATGTTTAAAAAGATGCGCTCAAACCAACCCTCAACACCAAGTGCTGGAAGCTGTTTTAAAAACCCTCAAGGGGATTATGCAGGACGACTTATAGAAGAGGTAGGGCTCAAAGGTTTTATGCGAGGAGCCATCTGTTTTAGCCCTGAGCATGCAAATTTCTTAGTCAATAATGGCGATGGAAAATTTGAAGATGCACTTTGGCTCATAAAAGAGGCTCAAAAAAGAGTAAAAGAAAAGTTTGATATTGATTTGGAATGTGAGATTGTTCTTTTAGAAAAAGAATATAAAGATGCCTAAACTTACTTAGGCATCTCAAAAAAATTAAAAACGAAGCATTAAACCTGCATAAAAGCCTTTAAACTCCATATTCATTTTTGTTTTATCATCATCACTTGTTAAGTCAAATTTTTGCATTCTGTACCCAACTTCTAAACCTGGATGTAAAACAGGAATCATATCAAGAGTATAGTCAACTTTGGCGCGAACGTCATAGATAGTTGAACCGTCATAAGTGATATATTTCACATCAGATTCTAAGCCAATGTTTGTAGCAGGGATCTCAACACGAACTCTTGCATATACTAAAGGAATCGCAATTGTTTTAGAATCTTCATAATTTCCTAAACCTATACCAAAAATATTAACTGCTTGTGCTTTATATGATGCATCTACCACTTTAATATCAAGACCTAAGTCAAGTGTAGTCCATGCTGTGTTATCTAAAAGATTATAATAAGGGATAATATCGTACTGTTTCATGCTGATAGAAGCATTTTTAAATAATCCACCTGTATCAAAATCTTCAAAAGAACCTTTTGCACTCCCTTGATCATCAATATCTGTATACTCAAGACGTAAGTTTGGTAAGATTGGGATAGGATGCTTAATAAGAGCCCAAACATATGTGCTTGTATTATCTACCTGTTTAGATGTGTAAGTACCCTCAGAACCAAGTGTTGCATCAGTATAAGAGATAGTTCCTGATGGAGATTGATTCCATCCACCTACACCCATCTCCACTCTTGCAAAATCTGCATTTAAAGTAGAAATCAATGCAACAGTTGATAATAAACCAGTAACTAATTTTTTCATAGAAAACCTTTTTTTTTATATAAAGGTGATTATATCAGAGAAAAATAATATGATTTCTTAAAGAGAATAGGTAAAAAGTGGAAAAAATGTTTAGGGGAAAAACCCTAAACTTATAGAGGGAAAGGGTAAGTAAAAACTCACCCTTTAAAACTTACTAAAAAAGGTCTAGCTTACTGCAGCGATTGCAGCATCGTAGTTAGGCTCTTCAGTGATTTCTGGAACGATCTCTTTATAAGTTACGATTCCGTTTTCATCAATAGCGAAGATTGCTCTACAAGTAACACCTGCAAGAACAGATCCACCAAGTAAAACACCATAAGCATTAGCGAAATCTTTGTTACGGAAGTCAGATGTAACAGTTAAGTTAGTGATCCCTTCAGTTGAACAAAAACGACCAGCAGCAAATGGAAGGTCTAAAGAAACGATAGTTGGTTTAACACCATCTAAAGAAGATGCTTTTGCATTGAAGTTACGAGTTTCAGTAGCACATACACCTGTGTCTAAAGAAGGAACAACAATGATAAGTTGTTTATGCCCTTGAGCTCCACCAACTACTACATCACCTAAACCATCAGAGTTAACAACTGTTACCTCAGGAGCTTTATCTCCAACATTTACTTCATTACCTAATAATTCTACGTCTTGACCTTTGAATTTAGTTGTTGCCATATTCAAATCCTTTTATTTAATTTTTTAACGTCTTTCACGTTTTGTTGAGAGAAGTATATTTTAAATCGGATAATTTTACTCTTATTTAAAAAAAGAGTGTTTTGGACTAAGTTTAATTTAAGACTCAATATCACTTACAACACAATTTCTTCCTAAATCTTTGGCTTTATAAAGGTGTTTGTCAGCTCGCTTTAAAACATCATCTTCTGTTTCATCTCTATAAAAACTTGTAACACCAAAACTACATGTAATCTCTTTTGGTACACCAAAGTTATGTTTGTAGATAGTGACTCTTAATTTCTCAGCTAGTACAATGGCATCTTCTAAAGTAGTTTCAGGAAGAATAATCACAAACTCCTCCCCACCCCAACGAACAAAAATATCACTTGCACGAATATTTAAATTTACCAAAGCCGTTATTTTTTTTAAAACAATATCTCCAACATCATGTCCATAAGTATCATTTACTTTTTTAAAATGATCAATATCAAAGAAAACGATACTCATATCGCGTTCAAATCGATGCAGTTCAGCAAGACGATGATTCATAATCTCTTTGAATCCATATCGGTTATAGATTTTCGTCAAAGGATCATGTGTAGCTATCTCATGAGCAAGCTCTTCTTTTTTTACTAAATACTGCATAATGAGACCAACTAATAAACTGATAAAAAGACTTAAAAAGCTTAAAATAATCAGAAGAGTTTTGTTTCTTTGAAGTACTAAGTCAACCATATCGTCAAACTCATAGTTAATAATATATGCCACTTGTTTATGATAGAAGTTCTTCACTGGCATAAAGTTAATCGTTAAAGCACGACCTTTATAGGTCTCTTTATTGTGAACTGTTATGGAAAAATTTTCTTTATTCTTGATCGCTTTATTTACCTCTGGAGCTATTTTTGCATTAACAGCATGGAGCTGTTCTAGACTAAGCTCTTTTTGATCAATAAGTGTTTTTTTATCATAAAATAGGGAGGAGAACTCACTCTCTTTATAATTACTTGTTTCCTCTTGAAATACCTTTGTTTTAACTATATCGCTATTAATCAAAAATAAAAATGAAGAGTCATCAACTTCTTGTATCATCTCTTGGATTGCACTAAAGGAGTAAGAGATCTCTACCGTACCTACAAAAATATTATCTTTAAAAATTGGATACACATTTCTAAAACCATTAAAGATTCTCCCCTCTTCAAAAGCATGAACAAACCTCTTAGTTTCATTCACATACTCCAGGGTTGGTCGTACACCAACCAAGGAGTCTCCAAATTTGCTAGGTCGATGAAAACGTAAGAAGCTTATGCTTCCTGGTAGATGGAAGTGAAGTTGTCTCACAAATTTTGTTTGCATATAATTATAAGTACTTAGAAACTCTTTATATAGCTCTCCTCTAAGTCTGTTCAACTGCTTTGAATCTTTTGTTACTGAAGCACGAGCCATAATCTTTCGCATTTTTTCTGTATCTATTGTTGTGTCATAAAATGTTTGGGAGAGTTTAGAGAGGTAATTATCAGAAAATTGCATCTCCTCTTTAAAACTTTTTAAACTTTTTTCATTTAAAAAGGAGATAGCCTTCTTCTCTTGATTAGATACATACAGATAAGAGAGGGTCTGTAATACTATGTAAAAAGAGAGAAATATATAAAAAGTTATTTTACTTATTTTTATTTTACTAAAAAAGTCCATGATTTATTGTAGTCTTCTAAAACTTAAAAAGTACTACAATCCACTTCTTGGTGCTATATCTAGTTCCTCTACAGAGCTAAACATCTCATTTTTATACATATCTACAGCTACACGCCCTATCATAGCAGCATTGTCAGAGCAGTATTTGAGTTCACTCAAAATCAGTTCTGCCTTATGGGGTTTTAAAAGCTCCTCTATCTGTGAACGCAGGTAAAGATTAGCAGATGCACCACCTACTATAGCAAAGGTGTTTGGTTTCACTGTTTTAAAATACTTTTTAAGCTTCATTGTAAGATGTTTTGTGGCGATATGCTCAAAAGAGGCAGCTATATCTTTATACTTCTCTTTATCATCTCCTGCCTCTTGCACTGCTAAACGCACAGCATTTTTAAGCCCTGAATAACTAAACGCGATAAGTGGAGATTGGTGAAGTGGCACTGTGAAGTTATAAGCAAGTCTATCACCATCTTTTGCGAGTTCTTGAATAAGCGGTCCACCAGGATAACCTAGTCCCATCATTTTTGCTACCTTATCAAAGCTCTCTCCAAAGCTATCGTCCATACTTTTCGCTACTGTCTCTATTTGTGTCAAACTTTTTACTTCCATCACTTGTGTATGTCCACCAGAGACAAGTAAGCATGTAAGGGGAAACTGTGTTTCTTTTTCTATAAAGAGAGAGTAGATATGCCCTATAAGATGATTTACACCTATGATAGGGATATCTAAGGCAATAGCAATTGCCTTCGCCATTGTCACACCCTCAACAAGTGTAACAGCAAGACCAGGTGTTGATGTCACAGCAACAGCTTTGAGACGAGGAAAGTACTCCTTCACCTGTTCAAGTATCTTAGGAAGTGCCTCTGCATGAAGTCGTGCAGCAAGTTCTGGAACTACTCCACCATAAACACTGTGTTCTAACTCTTGAGAGATTTTTTTATGAAATAAAAGCTTGTTTGTTGCTATCTCTGTGATGGCTATTGCAGAATCATCGCAAGAGCTTTCAATACTAAGTATCATGATTTGCTTTCCTTTATGTAACAATTATTGGAGTAGGGTAAGGCTATAAAAAAACATGTTTTTTCTAAGTTACTTGATGGAAAAAGACTACTTCTAGATAAAGAGCGTGAGCTTATATCGATCTTTCCATCAAATATTTTATGAATAATCTCTTTTGACATATAGAGTCCTATCCCTGTCCCTTGTGTTTTCTCTTTAGTTGTAAAGTAAGGTCTAAAAATTTTCTCTTTTATCCCCTCATCCACTCCAGATCCACTATCACAACACTCAATCTCTACACCATACTCATTGACTAAAAATTGCACTCGAATCTTTTTCACCTCTGCACCCTCTAAGGCATCTTTAGCATTGTTGATAAGATTGAGTACCACCTGAGAGATAGATGATGCTATATACACATCACTATAACCCTCATCTATTACTATCTCTAGATCAATCTTCTTATTTGCTATATGTGCATCTATGATACTATGGATCTCTTTTACGATAGAATCCAATGTTTTCATCTCTAGATGGCTTCTCTTATCAAAAAAAGAGATAAAATCATCTATAGTTGATGCTAAGTATTTTACATTATCTTCGATAATATCGTAATTTTTATTTTCAATATCTAAATTTGAAAGCCTCATATTTAAAAGAGCTAAGTTAATTGTATTGAGTGGTTGCTTCCATTGATGCGAGATATTTGCCATCATCTCTCCCATCAAAACAAATCTAGCTTGCTCAAAAAGGATGATATCTTTTTGCCTGTTTTTCTCCATCTCTTCATCTAAGTATTTATTTACATGTGCCAAGCGGCTTGTTAAGCGAATAAGAAGAGATATCGTAACAGGAGTAAGGATTAAAGGCAAAAATATGGAGAGATAAAATAAAAATTCATTATATGGTTCATTGAAAATATAGCTAAACCCATATACCGTAGGTATAGAGCCTACAAGCACAAAAATCGTACTTAAAAAAACAATCTTTCTTGGAGATGAAGATGCGATGTATTGGATGATTTTATCTATAAGCATCTTCATCCCCTTTTTATATTTATGAGCATAAATACATCTTAAACAAATCATCTAAACTCACTTGATTTTTTTGCAGGTATGCTTTCCTTTGTTCATATACTCTTGACAGTATATCCTTTTTATCGTCACTTAAGTGTATCTCTCTATGACAGTTTGGACATAAAGAGATAATATTGTCAACATCATCAAGCTTAAAGGTATAATTTTTTTGTTGAAACATAGGGATAATATGATGCCCCTCTACATAATTTTGCCCTTTAGAGAGAAAAGTTTTATGCTCCTTTGAGAGTACACAGTAAAAACCATCGCGTTCTTTTGCCTCAGCTATAAGTCTTGCATCGCGTTTATAGCGTTGCTGTGCTACTTTAGTATCGAGTTGACACAGTAATGTTTCCTCTTGAAAAAAGAGTGCATCAAAACTGATGTTTTCATACAAAACCTCCACCTCTTCAAGAAGATCTTCTGCTATAAAATAATAATTTCCTTTTTTTGAGAGGATCTCTATGTTTACCAAAGAGTTAATCATCCAAGTATAAAACTTGTCATACTCTTGCTCTTTTTTTATTTTCTCTATATCTCGTGTTTTCATATACAGAGCCAAATCATCTCTCTCTCGAATATAGATAAGTTGCTCTTTGATAAACTCTTTAGAGAGTCCCCGCTCTTTTTCTAATAGAAGTAGCTTAAAAAGTATACGAAACGGAAAGATTTGAAGCTTTATATCTTTGGTGGCTATGTTAGGGTAAGTGGAGTTATCAAGCTGATTTAAAATGTATTTTTTACACTTCTTATACTCTCCAAGCTCATAAAAATGTAAAAATTTCTCCCCCTCAAGAGTGAGTTCTATCACCCTGTTTGGAGCCATTTTTAAAAAACCTAAAAAAAGAAGTGGTCTAAAAAAATGTGCGGGAGTGGAGTTGTTTGGCTTATACTCTGTTCGTGAAGCGAGGTACTCTTTTATCTCTCTCTCAAATTGGGCTTGTGAAACTTTTTTTTGCTCTGCTACATACTTTAAAACACTAATACTTCGTGTATTCATATAGCTTGACTCCCCTAAAGGTTTGTCAAAAATCTTTCCATTGCCTGGAGCTTGCCATCTGTAATGATTCATAAAAGTTTATCTTGGCATTGTACTTAAAAGAGAATCGATAAGTCGAGGGGGAACACCCTCACCTATCACCTGACGAACAAGGTTTTCACTTGCCCACTCAGGTGGAGTCCAATCATCAGGCAGACCTGTTAAGATGAAGATCTCTTTAAGTGTTAAAACACGAGCATCGCTGTATGTACCATCGGCTAACAGTCGCCCTGGGTGAACATTGTTCTGACTTGAGACTGAACCATTTGCCATCGTAATTGTTGGGGCTGGTTTATCCCACTCTATACGTTTATAAGTGGTGTCATACCCTTTTATACGAGTACCATCTGCTTTTTTAGGGTAATGTACCTTGTTATGTAGAGCAGTTTTGCCTGTTGGAGTATGTTTTAAAAAAGAGATATGGCGTTCATTATGTGTTTTGGCTTTATGAAACGCGATGTTTGAACTCTCTCCACTCTCTAGAGGGGGAAGGTGTTCTATCACCTCACGAACTGTAATCTTAGGCTCTTTTGGTGGGAGGGTCCACTCTTTAATCTTAGAGATTAAAAAGATAGCTCGTTTACGGCTTTGTGGCGTTTTATAATCAGCCGCATCCACAACAACAGGGTTTATAATATAACCCAATGGCTCAAGAGATTGCTTAATAAAGTCAGTGATTTTTATCTTCTCTTTGTTGTGTACAAGATAGGTGTTGAGCACTTTTGGAACATTCTCTATGAGGATGTTGCTTGGCTCTAACTCTTGGGCGAGTTTAATCACATACTTGATAAGAGAGTTTCTAGGGTCATCCTCTTGCATCTTTCCAGCAAGGCTCATCCCTTGACAAGGTGGAGTGGCGATGAGAAAATCACACTTGGCTTTTTTAGCCTCACTTAAAACCTCAGAGAACACCTCTTCATTTGTGATGTCCCCTTGAACCATCTTGCACTTTTTGTGCATCTGTGCATGAAACTCTGCTCTGTTTTTTAGAAGCTCATTGGCAACAGCGATCTTAATCCCATGGTTTTGTATATAGGTCTCAGCGATTCCTACATTGGCAAAGAGTGAAACGCCATGAATCATACACAACTCCTTACATAAGCTCTCACCTCTGTATCTAGTGCAAAAACCTCTTCCACATTTTGTGGGAGCTGTGTAAACTTCTCAAAAGCTTGGATGATATACTTGCTTATATCCATAAAGCCTATCTTTTGTGCTATAAAAAGCTCTATGGCAGCTTCATTGGCTGCGTTTACCACTGCTCCACGAGCAGGGTTTGCTAAAAGTTCCTCTTTGATATCCCATATAGGGTAGCGATCACTCTCAATCTTGCGAAACTCCAAAGAGCCCACTTCAAGCAGATCTACATGACCTAAAATATTCTCTTGCATCTTGGCATCAAGTGCATAGGCGATAGGGAGTTGCATAGAAGCATAAGCAAAGTGTGCTGTGGTTGAGCCATCTTTAAAATCTATAAGTGCATGAATGAGAGATTTTGTCTCTATAATGGCATCATAATGCCCCTCACCAAAAAGCCATCTTGCCTCTAGTAGTTCAAACATTTTGTTGACCATAGTTGCAGAATCTATGGTGATTTTTTGTCCCATCGACCAGTTTGGATGTTTTTGAGTGTCTGCGAGTGTCGCGTTTTTTAGTCGTGAGAGTTCCCAGTCACGGAATGCTCCTCCACTTGCTGTAATGATCATCTTACTTACAGGTCTCTCTTGAAGGAGATACCAAAGTCCAAAATGTTCTGAGTCAATTGGCTGAATTTTTGAAGTGTCTATAAATGCTCCACAAGCTACAAGACTCTCTTTGTTTGCTAGAGCAACATTCTTACCACACTCTAAAGCTTTAAGGGTTGGTCGCAGTCCTAAAAAACCTACAAGTGCATTGACCACAAGTTCACTTGCACTCTCTTCTATGACAGAGAGTATAGCTTCGCTTCCAGCATAAACACAAGGGTGGTTTACATCTTTTCTATCAGCTTCATTGGCGATTACAACTACTTTGGGAGAGTGCTCTTGAATCTGCTCATTTAAAAGTGTAATATTTGAGCCACACACAAGTACCTCAACAGCGATGTTAAACTTTTTTGCAACAATGAGTGTGTTGACCCCGATGGAGCCCGTAGAACCTAGAAGTACCAACTAGACAAGTCCTCGAAGTAGTACAAGCATCACAATTCCACCAAAAAGGTAGCCATCTATGCGGTCTAAAACACCACCATGCCCAGGAAGTAGATCCCCACTATCTTTTACACCAGCCGCTCGTTTAAGGGAAGACTCAAAAAGGTCTCCAAAAATGGAACTCACAGCTACCGCAAAACTTACAAGAAACGCCACACCCAAATCGACAATAGGTAAACCAAAAAACATACCACCAAGAGTTGCTACAGCGATGCCACCAACAACACCCTCCATCGTTTTATTTGGAGATGTCTCACAAAAAGGAGTTTTTCCTATGCTTTTACCAACTGCATAAGCACCCACATCAGTAAGAGCTACTACAGCTAAAAGCCATAAAAGGGAAAGTACTCCGTACTCTTGGTACATTGTAAACATAAAAAGCATACCAGCAGTTGGGTAGATAAAAGGAAAAAAGTCTTTCCATAATATCTCTTTGTTAAACGCCACGGCACTTGCATATGCCACACCAGCTAAAACAAAAAGGTCATCTCCATAAGGGTAGATACCTGCAATAAGCCAAACACCTATGGCAAAAGGAAGAAGCCCGTCTTTTTCAACTTGAAAAAGTCTTATCGCCTCTTTAAAAGCTAAAAGATAGATAGCTCCAAACACAAGCCACATAACAAAAAAACTATCTATAAATCCTATGACAAAAACAGCGGCTAAAAGTGCCAAACCTGTAATAATTCTCTCTTTATTGTTTTCAAACATAGTGATATTTCCCCAAAGTGTATTTAAAAGAGATTATATCCTATTAGAGTTTAAAAGTATTATACGAGGATATCAAGTTTGTGGATTTTATCTTGAGAGAGCCCCTCGTCATTTTCATCTTTTTGGCGTTTTTCATTTCTTTGTGTCTCTTGATCTGCTTCATTTTTTTGATGTTCACGGTCAGGATCAACCTCTTGATTCTCCTCAGTTGGACGAACTTCAAGAACTTTTTCCTCTTTCTCCTGTACTGCTGCTTGAGCAACCATATTTTGAAAATCTACACGGTTATTATGAGCATTTTGGACAGCAGTAGCTGCTGGTGTCATTTGATTTGTAAAAATTGCATTACCAATGGGACCCACAGCCATAACTATCTCCTTGTATCTACCTCTACGGTTTTGTATTTATTGTAAAGTACATTTGCACCACTTTGGATGGTGACTTCACGTCGTGGAGTATAATCGACCAAAAATCTATCTTGTGAAGTAGTAGTGAACTCTACGCACAATTTTGCAGCAGCTTTAATGATATGTTCTGGAAGATTTTGCTTGTCAGTTGAGATAATCACATGGGTAGAGGGTTGGTCTCTCATATGAAGCCAGATATCTTTTGCTCTGGCATTTTTAAGAAGTTCTATATTCCCTCTCTCGTTTTTCCCAAGTTGTACCTTATACCCCTCTATCCAAAAAACTTCTATAGAATCGTTTTGTTTTATCTTTTTATTTTGTACCTGTTTTGGAAAAAGCAGCTCTATTTTCTGAGTATCTTGAGCTACCTCTACCGTATGGATAAAAAGTTTTATATGCTCTATCTTCGAGCGAAGTGATTCCTCTTCTATATGAAGATTTTTAGCCTTTTGTTTTGCTTTTTTAGAACGGGTGAAAAACATATCACTAATCATAAATGCACTCGGGTATGGTTTTTCTAGTGTAATATGTAGCTTTTGGCCATCATAATCATCCAACTCAAGCTCTGTTGTGTAAGGCTTAATGTTATGGATGTTAGAGAGCACAAGATTACCATAATGCTCATTTTTTTGAGCCTCCTCTTGCAAGCTTTCCTCATCATCAAGTTTTGCATAAAGCTTCTCAAGTTTTTTCAGTTTCTTTTTTAAAAATGCAATCTTTTGTTTTTTCAAACTCTCTAGTTTATTGCTTTGCTCTTTCTCATACACACCATATAAAAATGCCTCAATATCCTCTATGGGGTACTCTTTAGGGGTAAAAGGAGCGGGAGGGACATCAAGTAGTTTTTGCCCCACTCGCACCTCTCTAAATGAAGAGAAAAGGTCCACATGACGAAGAGCTTCAAGAACAACATTCTCCTCATCTAATATAATCACATTGGTATATTTACCGGTAAACTCTATCTGAAGGTGTGTTAACTCCTCTTTATATGCAGAAGCTACAGAGCTTGTAAGACGGATGATTTTATCACCATTGAGAAGTTCTATATTTTGTATATTTGATCGGTTGAAACGTTTGGCCAAAATCACATCAAAAGGAGCATTGTACACCTTAGAACGCGGATACTCTTCACACTTGAACATACTTGAATTGGAGCGTTGCATATTAAAATAGATTACATCATTTTTATCAAAAACAACTCTAAGAGTTGTGTCACTGACTCTATGGATAGCAGATATTTTTTTAAAATCTTGCAGATATTTTACAATCTGCTCTAGGTGAGAAAGTTTCATGAACCTACCAGCTTTGGAATCGGTTTACCGATATGATACCCTTGGGCAAAATCGATACCACACTCTTTAATAATTTCATAAATCTCTTCATCCTCTACATATTCTGCCACTGTTTGAATCCCTAATGTTTTTGCTAGATTAACAATGGCTCTTGTGATAGTTCTGTTTTTTTCATTTTGTTTCAAATCTTTGATAAATATACCATCAATTTTAATAAAATCAAGATTAATCTCTAAGAGTCGGCTAAAGTTTGAGTTCTCAATCCCAAAATCATCTACAGCAATCTTAAAGCCCATCTCTCTTAAACGATTGAGTTTCTTTGTAATCTTTTTAGAATTTTTTGCCACTGTGATATTTTCTAAAATCTCAAAGGTTACCCTTGAGGCATCTATATCAAATTGTCTAAGTTTCTCTTTTAAAAACTTTATAAGATACCCCTCTAGTAGATCTCTCTCAGTTAAGTTGATGGAAAACTCCTCTGTTTTATCTGAGAAAAAAGCAAAACTTTTGTTGATCATGACACGTGTGATTGCTGTAGCAAGACCAAGCTTTTCTGCAGATTTTATAAAATAGATAGGTGCAATCACCTCACCCTTGTAAACCCCCCGAGCTAATGCTTCATACTTATAGATCTCTCCAGTCTTCACATTTTCTATAGGCTGAAAGTAAGGTTCTATCGCCTCTTCAAGGATTAACTCTCTTGTTAAACGCAACCACTTAATTGCCTCTTTCTCATCTACAAATGCAGCAGTATTTTCACTATAGATCTCATAATGTCTACTGCCTAACTCTTTTGATTTGTCTAAGGCATATTCACAGTTAATCAATGTTTCAGAGATATCAGCGCGTATTGCATCTACACCTATATTGAAGGTGATATGTATCTCCGAATCATCTACTTGAATATTTTTTGTGTCAAAAAAAGAGACCAACTGGTCACAGTATAAATAGACATCTTTTAAACTTACATCTTTTACAAGTATTGCAAAACGATCAGACTCTGTTTTATAAAGTTTTGCTTTTCTATGTATATGTTTTTCTAAGATTCTCGCTGTTCTTATAATCACATGGTTGGCAAACTCTTTGCCATACTCTTTGTTAAGTATCGAAAAATGGGAGATATCCAAGAGTAACATATAGTGGTACTCGTGAGACATAAGATCGTCTTGTAACATAATCGCATTTGGCAAATCAGTGTAGTACTCATGCAAACATCTATATTCTATCTCTTTTGTTTTCTCCTCTACAAGCTTCTCCAAGTTTTCATGATAAGCCTGTAACTCTTTTTCATTTTCTATCTTTTGTGTTACCTTCACAAGGAGAGAGTAAAACTGTTTATGATCAAAAGGTTTAAGAAGATAGCCATCAACATTGTATTTGATACTTTGCATAAAATACTCTGCTTCATTAAAAGCAGAAAGGACTAAAATTGATATATCTGTGTTAAACTTTTTAATCTCACCTATCATCTCTAAGCCATTCATTTTAGGCATTTTCACATCGGTGATAATCAAGTCAAAAGATTGCTCTTTAGCCTTTTGCAGTCCATCAACTCCATCAATACCTATACAGATATCATCAAAGAAAAAAGATAGAAACTCTAAAACAATCTCTCGCATCTCTGGAGAGTCTTCAACATAAAGTAAGCGAAGTTTTTTTGTTTTTTCTATAAGATACTTAATCTCTTGCTCTTCTAGCATAACCCACCCTCTTTTAACTTATAAAAGGTATTTTAACCAATTTTTACTTTTTTAACACTCCTTTAACAAAACCCTTATATAATTAGACATGATTATAAATAGATATTTAACTTATATTATTTTTACACTATTTATCTCCCTGTCTATTTTTGCAATCTGGACTGATATGGATGATATAGCAACAAAGATATCAAAAACAACAGAAGTTGACAACAAACTTCAAAAGATCATCCTTCTTAAGCAACTCATTCAAGAGTTACAAAAGGAGAGAGGTCTCAGCAATATATACCTCTCAGGTGCGAGTGAAGAATCTCTACAACTGCTTCAACAACAAAGAGACACTATGCAAGTAGCTATAAAAAAAGTTGCTTCACATATACAAGCTCAAGCACTTTTAAACAACATCTATACTATACGTCAACATCTTCAAGATAGAACATACTCCAAAGAAAAAGTTTTTGAGGCTTATACACATCTTGTATTAAATATGATTTTAGAGACTAAAAAACTTCTCCTTTTTACAAATGATCAAAAAATCAGAAACCATTTTCTTGTGTACCAAAATACTAACTTTGTTCAGGAATATCTTGGGCAACTTCGTGCTATCATAGGGAGTATTTTGAAACAAAAAGAGATGACTAACAAACAATATATCTCTGTTATAAAACTAGATACATTAGTCAAAAACTATATATCCCAAACAAAAGAGGATATCCTTTTAACAGATTCATATATAGCATCTCCCTTAGAAAAAAAATGTTTTATCAAAACAAACAAAATTATTAACAATGTTATACAAAAAAAGCTCTCATCAATACACTCTTCCCCTATAGAATGGTTTCACACATCCACTTGTGCTATCGATGCTATTGGTGATACCATGACAGGATATCTTGTGCATATTCAAAAAGAGATAGATGACAAAAAAGATAAAGAGATATTAAAACTCTATGCACATCTAACTTTTTGGGCATTTGCAGTTTTTATGTCCATTATACTTACTATCATCCTTTTTAATACCAATAAAAAGATGCTTAGTAAACAAAAACTTCTTAAAGATTATAAAAAGGCAATTGACAACAGTACTATTGTTTCAAAAACAGACAAACGTGGTGTTATTACTTATGTCAATAAAGCTTTCTGCGATATCTCAGGATACACAGAGGAAGAACTTTTAGGAAAACCTCACAATATTGTACGCCACCCAGATGTAGATAAAAAAGTTTTTAAAGAGCTATGGAGTACTATAAAAAAAGGAGATACTTGGAATGGACAAGTTCTTAATCTTGCTAAAGATAAAACTCCTTATTGGGTACAAGCTAGTATATCTCCCATCTATGATAATAATAACAACTTAGTTGAATACATAGCTATTCGTCATGATATTACACAGGTAATTGAGCTTAATAAAGAGATAAAAAACACTCAATATGAGCTTATCTACAGAATGGGTGAATCTGTTGAATCGCGTTCTAAAGAGAGTGGACATCACATCCAAAGGGTAGCACATTACTCAAAACTTTTAGCTTATTACTATGGTCTTGGTAATCAAGAAGCAGAAACACTCTTTGTCGCTTCAACAATGCACGATATGGGGAAAATTGCCATCCCTGATTCTATCCTCTTGAAAACTGACAAGCTCACAAATGATGAATGGGAGATTATGAAAACACACTCTGCCATAGGCTATAAAATTCTCTCAGGTTCTAAACTTCCTATCCTTAAGATGGCAGCAAATATCGCTTTTGAACATCACGAATACTACAATGGAAATGGATATCCAAGAGGCATAGCAAAAGAGGAGATCTCTATCCATGCTCGCATCGTCGCTATAGCTGATGTTTTTGATGCACTTATCTCAGATAGAGTCTATAAAAAAGCCTGGCCACTTGAGAAAGTTGTTCTTTTATTTGAGAGTGAGACGGGTGAACAATTTGATCCTAAACTTGTAACATTATTTTTAGATAATATTCATGAGTTTATGAAAATCAAAAATCAATTTGAAGATTAAAACTGTATAATTTGCCAAAAAGAAAACAATGAATCAAAAACTTTATATGGTCTCCCTAGGTCCTGGAGATGCCCAACTTTTAACCCTTAAAGCCCTCAATGCTTTTAAAGAGTGTAGTGCCATTTGTGTTCCAACAAAAAGCGATGACAACTCTTTTAGAAAATCTATTAGCCATACAATTGTCCAAGATGCCTTGCATATTTTAGGAGAGGAAAAAGAGATTATTCCTGTTTACTCCCCTATGCATTTTCTTTATGAAGATTGGGTGCACGAGGCAGATATAATCTTAGAGACTTTAAAAAAACATGAGTGTGTTTGTTTTGTAACCCTTGGAGATGCTGCTATATACTCAAGTATCTACTATCTTTTAGATATTATCAAAGAGAAAAACTTAGCTGTGTATGAGAGTTGTGAAGTGATAGCAGGAGTCACCTCTTTTAGTGCAGCTTCAGCTGTAAGTAAAAAAGCTCTTTGTCTTGGAGATGAACAACTTACCATAAAGCCTATAAATCCTAGAGGAGAAGTGCTTACTACTGAAATTTTAATGCGTCCTAAAATCGGGATGGATACAAAAGTTTTAGGAGAGGGAGATTTTTATACATACGAAAACATGTACCTCAAAGATGAGAAAATCACCCCATCAAAGATAGAAAAAGTCAAATGCTATATGACCCTTTTTATAAACTATGCACGAAGAGACTAAGTTACTTTTTTAGTATCTTTTTCATCTCTTTGTCAAAGTCTGATTCTATTTTTTGTATTTTGTTAAACTCTTCGCTCACTCGCTCGAATAGAACGAACTCTCTCAAGCAGTTCTCTAAAATAATCCTTTCCAAAGTATTGACCATTTTTCAATCTCTCATCATCCATAGCAAAGCCTTTGATGATGTACTCTCTAAGAATTTTAGTTGTCCAAATACGAAACTGTGTCGCTTGTGAGGAGTTTACTCTATAGCCTACGGAGAGAATGGCATCAAGGTTATAAAAATTAACTTCGCGTTTAACCTCGCGTTTGCCTTCAAGTTGAACTATTGGGAATTTCCCAATAGTTGCATTTTCCTCTAGTTCATGGGTTTTATAGATGTTTTTTAGGTGTTCGTTGATGGTTGAGACATCGACTCCAAAAAGTTCAGCCATCCTCTTCTGAGGCAACCAAACACTCTCATTATGCATAAAAATCTCTACTTTTACATCATTTGATGGAGTTGTGTAGAGGAGAAACTCTGTAAGTTCATCTTGTAAAGTTAATTTTTTCATCTTTATTTTCCTAATTTTGTATCTATGTATACAACGACATCTTTTATAACTTGTTTTTTATTTTAGTTCACCTTCGTCCACTCACCCTTCTCTGCCCCACTTAAATCATACTTGTTCAAGTAGCCTCTTGGTGTTAAAACGCGACCATCTTTTGTGAGTTTTGTTGTGGAGTTTCCTATGAGGAGTGTTGTTGACATATTTACATCTGTATTTGTTATGCCTGCTTCTACTAGCTCACTTGATGTTACAATTTTGATTATCTGATTTTCACGTCCTAAATCTCTTGCAATCACAACTATTCTCTCTTCACCTAAGGCTTTAAGTTGGTCTAACATCCCTTGGTATGGGTCAAGACGACTTTTACTTTTTGGATTGTAGATAGAGATGACAAAGTCAGCTTCAAGTGCAAATCTTATGCGTTTTTGAATAAGCTGGGCATCTGTGAGTCTATCTGAGAGAGAGATAAGACAAAAATCTTGTGAAAGTGGTGCACCAACCTCGCTTGCAAGTGCTAAAACAGAACTTATCCCCGGGAGTGCTGAGTACTCAATGGTGTCCCATAAATCAAGAGTATCTAAAAGCTCAACAACAAGACTTCCCATCGCATAAACATTCGCATCTCCATTTGAGAGAAGTGCTACTGTGCGACCTTTTTTCGCTTCATCTATGGCATGTTGTACTCTCTCTATCTCTTTTGTCATAGGGGTTGTAAATACCTCTTTGTCTGCCACAAGTTCTGGTAAATCTTTTGCATACTTTGTATATGCCACAATTAAATCTGCCTCTTCAATGGCGTTTATTGCCTCATTTGTAAGATAGCGACTACCTCCCGCTCCTGTTGATACTAATGTTAATTTTCCCATCTCTTTTTCCCTTTAGTTTATCTTTTGAGTATATTTACACTTTGGATAGTTAGTGCATCCATAAAATTTACCAAACTTTCCATCTCTCTCTTTTAGCTCACTGCCACATTTAGGACACTCTGTTTTACTAACCTCTTCTTCAAGAACTTTAACTACTTTTTCTGCTGTAACTTTTTGAGTAAGAGACTTAATAAAATACTTATTTTCTAAGTCGAGTTTGTACTCTTTTTCATTAATACTAAGAACTTCTAAGGCTAAAAGAGATTTTAAATCCTTTTTACTCAAAGTACTATTTATAGTTTTGTTATTTTTCCATAAAACAAAATTACATCCATCTATAGATTTTGTTTGAGGATTCCACTTATAAGTTTCACATTGAAAAGTTTTATCGTTTTCTACTAAACAAGCATCACATTGTGGGCATTTCAACTCGCACTCAAAAGTTTTATCTATATACTCTACAAGTTTTTTTGTGTACTCTCCAGCATTTTTGAGTCCTTGTTTACTTCCAAAAACCCAAAAAGCACTCTTTGCTCTTGAGATGGCAACATTCATCATATTACCATCATCACTATTAGTAAAGTGTGTACCACTATAGCTTTTATCTACTGCTGGAGAAAAGATAATAATCTCTCTTTCACTCCCTTGAAAAGCATGAACTGTCCCCACTAAAATTTTATCTAAGTTATATTGTGAAGCCTGTTGTAATGCTTTTGTAAGCATCCTTTTTTGGTTGTTAAAAGGTGTAACTATACCTATATGCTTATAAAATTCATCAGCATTTAGAGCTGTGTTGTTATGTTTGTTATATATATCTGTTAGTGCTACTATGTTGTTAAGTAAATATGTAACTATCTCTTTAGTCTCCATATAACTACTGTTGTTTTTAACACTAGAGTCAATATTAAAAAGCTTCATAGATGGGTAACTCTCTTTTACATCATCAAGGTATAAATTTTTTGAGAAAGTTCTTACTTTAGGAATAAGAATACCCTTATAGATAATCTCATTACAGTACTCTATAATTTCATCTTTACATCTAAAATGCTCTTTAAGCCATAAAGAGTTCTCTTCATACTCCTTCATCTCAAAACTATCAAAATTGGTAGCTCTGTTTGCTATGGTTAAAAAGTTAGAAAATATCGCTGAATGCTCTTTTTTAAATCTGCTATAGTCTATATCTTCTGAGATATTTGCCACAATAGAGCTATCTACTATCTCATCAAATGGATAAACGGGTTCTATCTGTTTCTCATCCCCTACGATTATCATTTTTTTTGCTACATATAATGCAGGAAGACCAATGGGTGCTAAAACCATCCCTGATTCATCAGATAAAACCAAATCAAAAAATTCTCTTATAAGTATATGTTTATCATCCTCTTTGTGTTTAAATGCTCCAAAAAGAGAATGCATTGTGACCGTGACCATAGGAAAAAGTGGTGTTAGAAGAGAGATGTTGTTTATATCACTCGAGAGGTTTGAATCTGAATCTTCCTGTTCAACTATTTTATATCCACCATCAAAATACTTCAGTCCATAGAGAGTATCATTTTGCTCTAGTTTATTGTCAAGTAGATCTTTTAAATCATCTATTTTTGTGATGCTTATTTCATTGAACTTATCTTTTTTATAGATTTTAAAATCACAAGATTTACACTTAAAAAGAGTATCTTTACTCTCTATAGCATCTTCACAAATTGGGCATTTTCCATTAGATGGTTTTTGTTCTAGCCTTTGTAAGTTTAAAATAAAAAGAGCTTCTAAAAGATGAAGACTCAAAAAGAATGTATCAAACCTCTCCTTTTTATCTAACTCTTCATAAGTTTTAAAGAGATCTTCACTTCTATCTATACTCTCACTCATACTTTGCGACAAATTATTTATTTTGCTAAAAAGATGTTCTACTGCTTCATCTAAAGTTGTAATCTCTTTTTCAAAAACAGTAGTAATATTTTTAAGATATACTTCTTTTACCCTCTGAGTATCAAGTGAAGTAATATAATCAAATATCTTAGCTATACTTGTAAAAAGCACTCCATTTTCATACCTGTTTTCACTATTTCTAATCTGAGGAACAACACAATCTTCTTTGATTAAATCTACTTTTACATCAGCCTCAAACTCTTTTAGGTCTAACCATCTTTTATATAAAAGTTTCTCACTTTTTTTAGCATCTCCAAACCCACCTGAGATACCCTCAATGATGTTGTTTATAGCTTGTTTTACACTCGATGTACCAAGTATAGGTTTCCCTGTATCTATAAAACTATATGGATCTTTTTGAACTGCATCATAACTAGATTTTGCATTCAAAGCAGTTTTAACGATGTAGTCTGCAAAAATTGCACGAAGAAGTGCTGTTTTACCCGTTCCAGGAGGTCCATTTACAGGAACTACCTCCATAGGAGAAAGATAACTACTCAAAGCTAATCTCTGAGAAAGAGTAATAGCAAACTCTGAGTTAAAAGAGCCTAAATGCTGTTTTTGTAGCTCTTTAACTCTCTCTTGTGTCAAGTTTAAACTGTTTTTATCTGAGGCTAAAATATCTATCTTCTCTAAGTATTGTGATGGATGATGATAGAGCACTCTGTTGAGTTTATCGTTTGCTGACATCTTCTCTACATGAGGAATTATTGAACTTTTATAGGCTTGAAGTAAACCTCTAACTATATTATCTTGTTCCATAAGTTTTTCTATATTTACAATGCCAATAAGAGCACTAGGTTCACTCTCTTCTAAAGTATTTAGATGTTTCTTTGAGTTTATCTTTTCTTTTAGTTTTTGATTAAAATCTTCTACTATTTCACCATAACTTTTTTTATCTGTAAATGATAAATTTGAAGCATCTATGTACTTTTGTAAAATACTTATATAGTAGTCAAAATTCTTATTTGGATATCTTTTATCTAACTCTTTATCTTGTAACTCCTCTTTAAAACTCTGTAAATCTTTATGATTTATAGCATAGAGTTTATTTGAAGCATAGTAGTTATTAAAGACAATTTGAGCTTTACTAAAGAGAGATGTTAAAAATCTCTCTTTGTTGTAAATAGAGAGGTTTTTTAACTCTACAAGAGTTTTTTTAATCTTTTTATCGAGTGTAAATACAAAATAAATAGGAGTTGAGTAAATCTTATCTTCTCTATTTTTAGAGATCTCTACAAACTCATTCACAAAAGGAAAGTAGATAACTTTGTACTTTTCTAAACTTTTATCTTCAAGTTCTCTTATATGTTTCATCATATAACAGAGATTGTCTTTGTAAGTTTTTGTATCTTTTTCACCATACTTTAGAAGAAAATAGTTTACATCTTGAAGCTCTTTTTTGTCTATATTTCCATCTTTTTTAGGAAAAACCAATGCACTTAACGATGACTGAACTATAAAATCATAGTAATACTGAATAATGGTGTTACTCTCTATTCTGCTCAAATTCTTTTCCTTTACTAAAATGCAGCTGCGACTGTCACAGCTCCGTAGATTCTTTTACTTAAAAAAAGTGTTCTGTTCTCACTTGCTAAAAGGGCTGCTGGTTCTGCTACCCCTTTTATGTTAAAAAACTTTGTTGCTTGTGATGGTGAGAAGTTCTCTGTAAGAGCATTGATGGACTCTTCATCATAAAACTCTAAATCTAACTCCGTCTCTTTTGCAAATGCCAAGAGTCCCTCCTCATCATTTTTTGCCGTGAAACTTGCAAGCTTATCTACTTGTGAAAACTCTAAGCCATGTTCATAACAAAAACGTTTTACGGCGTTTGTTATCTCCTCTTTAGATGTTCCTCGGTTCATTCCAAGCCCTAAACTTATAGCTTGTGGATGGATTTGCAAGGCAGAATTTGGCAATTTTTGAGGAGTGATATAAACCGATGGAATATCTTCACGAAATGCAAGCAAATCATCAGGGCTTACAAAGACAAAATTCTCCTCTTTATAGCCTTCAAAAGATTTTACAGACTCAGCCATACAAGGGTAAGTGACAACTTGCACCTGTTTTTTGTTGATGATGGCGTTTGATACCTCTGCTAAAGATTTTAGGTTACTTATGGAGTAGTTGTATTTTTTAGCAAACATATCAAAGGCGAGTACTTTTATCTGGTCAGATGCTGTTGTTACAAAGTTGACACACCCCTCAATCTTCTGTGAAATTTCAAGAGCAAGTTCATTTGCACCACCTAAATGTCCTGAAAGAAGAGGGATAATTCTCTTTAAATCAAGTGTCATTATAAGCACGGCAGGGTCGGTCGCCTTATCTTTTAAGTATGGAGCTATCTTTCTTATAACAGCACCCGTCGCCATTATGAAGATGATAGCATCAAACTCAGCCCAAGCTGTTGGTAAAATATCATCTACTTTTTTAAAAATGTGAAACTCTGCTCCAAGCTCTGGAGTCTCCTGAGACTTATTAAAAACATGACATTTGTGATTTTTCAGATGTGGAAGTAGCTTTTTTGCTGCTTCTAAAGAGGGGTTATTGATGGTTGCTATGGCTATTTTCATTTAGTAAGTTTCTCAATATAATTTTTAAAAAGATTATATCTTGAAAAATGTAATGAGAGATTAATTTTTTAATAAAAAATATATTCACAAATATTCTTTATTAACATCCTTTTAACATCTCTAGTGATAAAATCAGTGTTATAATATACCAAGTAGATAAAGGTAAAAATATGCATGAAATCAAACTAGATACACGAGCCTTTCTTGTATCTGAAACGGATGAAAAAGGGATTATCAATTTTGCAAATGATGAATTTTGTAAATATGCCGGATACACCATTGATGAACTTATAGGTAAGCCTCATAATATTGTCAGACACCCAGATATGCCTAAGGCAGCTTTTAAAGATCTATGGGAGACTGTCAAAAGTGGTAAAAAGTGGAGAGGCTTTGTAAAAAACAAAACAAAAGATGGTAATTACTATTGGGTTTTTGCTACTGTATACCCTTTTATCAACTGTGACAATAAAAAAGGTTATATCTCCTGTAGAAGAGTTATGTCTGAAATGGAAAAAGAAAAATATGAAAATCTTTATAAAACAATGAAAGCAGAGGAGAGATAATGGAATTTTTAAAATATATAAGTATCAAAAACAAACTTCTTCTCAATGTAATACTTCCAACTATTACGATGATAATTATGGCAAGTTTTGCAATTAGCAATCATATCTCTTTAAAATCACAATATAAAGATTATAACGCCATTGTTCAACTCGATACTGCCATCTCTTCGCTTGTTCATGAAGCACAAAAAGAGAGAGGAATGACTGCAGGTTTCTTAGGTTCTAAAGGAAAGAAATTTGCACAAACTCTTCCAAGCCAACAAGAAAATACTCAACAAAAAGAACAACTTTTGCAAACATATCTTAAAGAGAGCGATGTAGAGAATATGCTTGATGAAGATACAAAACGGTATTTAAATCTTGCACTCAATGAACTCAATCAGATACAAGCTATACGATCTCAAGTCCTCTCACAAAGTATTTCAGCGAAAAAAGCTATAAACTATTATACCAATATGAATAAAAAGTTTTTAAACTTTATAGCAAAGGCATCTTCTCAAGCTGCTGACCCTGAGCTTTCAAATGCCACACTTGCATACTATAATTTTCTCAATGCAAAAGAGCGAACAGGAGTTGAAAGAGCCATAGGTAGTGCTACATTTGCAAATGATAAATTTGCAGATGGTGCAAAAATGAAACTTCAATCTCTGATATCTGAGCAAGATTCGTATATGGCAAGTTTTGAGACATTGGCTCAACAAGCAGATATTGCATTTTTAGAAAAGATGCTTCAAGGCAAGAGTATCCAAGAGGTTGAAAGAATGAGAAAAATTTTAAAAGATTCTCATGAGATTGGTGGTTTTGGTGTCAACTCAAACACCTTTTTCTCTTTAATGACTAAGAAAATAAACCTTCTCAAAGAGGTTGAAAATTATATGGCATCAAAACTACAAGGCTCTTCAAAAAAATCTAAAGAGACTATGGATGTAGCAAAAGTCATCTCAGAACTTCTCCATGAAACACAAAAAGAGAGAGGTGCAACAGCAGGATTTTTAGGTTCACACGGCAAAAAATTTAGTTCTATATTAAAACAACAAAGGGTTCTTAGCGATAAAATAATATCAAAGCTATTAAAGAAACTTCATGCTATAAAAACCATTCAAAAAACACCAGAACTTAAAAAAGAGATAGCTTCTGTCCTTGCAAAACTAAAAAATATCCGTACCATTAGAACAAAAAGTGACTCTTTTAGCTTATCGGGGAAAGAGGTTCTTTCATACTATACAGATATAAATCAAAATCTTTTAAGTATCATCTCTACACTTATTCCTCAGCTCCAAACAGCCAAAGAGACTAGAGAACTCACTGCATTTTATAATTTTTTAATGGCAAAAGAATGTGCTGGAGTGGAGCGTGCTGTATTGACAAATAGTTTTGCAAGAAATAAATTTTTACCAGGGATGAAAGAAAAATTTGTTGCACTTATCACAGAACAACAATCATTTACAGAATCTTTTTTAGCTCTTGCTAGCGACAATGTTAAAAACTACTATCTAAAAACAATGAAGGACCCTGTTGTTAAAGAGGTTCAAAAAATGCGAGAGATTGCCTTAAAAGCGAATACAATTGGTGGTTTTGGTATCAATGCGCAACATTGGTTTGATGAAATGACACAAAAAATAAATCTCCTTAAAAAAGTAGATGATCACCTAAGTCAAAACCTTACAAACATGGCTTTAAAAAAATATGAAAATGAAAGTTTTGCCCTTCTTTCATACTCTATCATTATGTTTATCGTTATACTTTTAACTGTTCTTGTCTCTTACATCATTAGTAAAAACATACGTAACTCTATAGAGAAAATTAGTTATGGTGTAAAACAATTTTTAGAATTTTTAAATAGACGCCATAATATCATAGAGAATATTGATCTTGATGGTACTGATGAGATGGCAGTTGTTGCAAAAATGGTCAATGAAAATACTGAGCAGATTAATGAAGGTATAGAAAATGATATGCTCTGTGTTGGTGAGGCTATCCTTGTTCTTGATAAAATGGCACAAGGACATTATAAATGTCGTGTTCAAACGCAGGCATCAAACTCGCAGATCCAAACATTAGCCAATACTATCAATAAGATGTTAGATGTTCAGTCCAATATTATGAAAGATATTTTACATGGCTTAGAAAAATATTCAAATTACAACTACCTTGATTCTATTGCACTTGATGATCGTGTTGGAGGAGAAACTAAAGAGCTTGTTGATGGAATAAACAGACTAGGAGAGGCAATAGTAGATCTTCTTACAACTACTTATAATAACTCTACAGAACTACAAGAGCAATCAGAGTTCCTCCAAACTAAGATGAATGAGTTAAGCAGATCTACAACGGAACAAGCTTCTCAACTTGAGATAACTTCAACATCTGTAATGCAGATTGCAGAATCAATAGAGAGTACTTCTGAAAAATCTCAAGAAGTTGTATCTCAATCTAATGATATAAAAAATGTTGTACAAATCATTGCAGATATTGCAGACCAAACAAATCTTCTAGCTCTTAATGCTGCTATAGAAGCAGCAAGAGCAGGAGAGCATGGTAGAGGATTTGCGGTTGTTGCTGATGAAGTGAGAAAACTCGCAGAACGTACACAGAAATCTCTCTCTGAGATAAATGCGAACATCAGTATGTTATCTCAATCAATCATAGATATTGAATCAAGTATCACAGAACAAAATAAAAATGCAAATCAGATTAATGAAAGTATCGGTGAAATTAAACAAAGCACTCAAGAGAATGCACAAACAGCTTCTCAGGTTAACGAGATAGCTTATAGTGTAAATTCTATGTCAGCAACAGCACTCAAAGAGATAGAGAAAAATAAATTCTAAAGTGATTTAGAATTTTTCTCACCCTCTTTTTTATATTTTTTAGCATAAAGATGAGACTCTACGGTGGATTGTTGGCTCAAAAACTCCCCAAACATAATAAGAGCAACACCCTTAATATGGGAAACCTTCTCTTGTATATCGTCAATTGTACCCTTGTAGATTTTCTCATCTGCCCAAGTAGCACGCTCAACCACCCAACAAGGGGTCGTCTTTTTATATCCTAACTCATAAGCAGTCGTTTTAAGTTTCTCTATTAGACGAATAGAAAGATAAAAAGCAAAAGAGGAGTTCTTGTTTGAAAGGAGTTGTTTAAGGCTTTCAGGGTTTGGAGTACGACCCTCAACACGAGAGATTATCAGTGTTTGCGAAACGCCAGGTATAGTGTACTCAATCCCTACAGAAGCTGCAGCACCAAAGGCAGCAGTAACACCAGGTATAACTTCAAATGCTATCCCCTCTGCTCGTAAAAACTCTACCTGTTTGGCAGTAGTAGAAAAGAGAGAGCTATCTCCCGTATGTAATCGCACAAACTTTTTATGACTATGCTCTTTTATAAATACAAAAATATCTTCATAACTCATATCTGCCGAGTTCTCTATAAGAGTACCCTCTTTACACCAAGTAAGTAACTCTTTTGGCACTAAACTTCCCGTATAAAGAACAACATCAGCCTCCTGAAGTGCTTTCATCCCTTTTACTGTGATTAGTTCTGGGTCACCAGGGCCAGCTCCTACAAATTTTACCATTTTACTCTCCTGACTTTTCTTGTGCTTGCTTCTCACGAAGTTTATCTTTTTTACTCTTTTTCTTTCCCTTCACAGGAGCAGAACCTTTTACTTTTTTTGGTGCTTCTCCTTTGATTTCAAACCCTTTTATGGACTCTCTTTGAAGTTGGATACCTGCTCGTTTTTCTATGAGCTTAAAGTGATCTTGTGTTGTAAAATCTATGAATGATATAGCGACACCTGACTTACCAGCTCTTGCTGTTCGCCCTATTCTATGAATATAGTCAGTTGGAGAACGTGGCAGATCATAGTTTACTATACAATCAATCTCCTCGATGTCTAATCCACGAGCAGCGATATCTGTTGCAAAAAGGATATTGACCTTTTTTTGTTTAAAAGCTTCAAGTGTGATATTTCTCATCTCTTGGTCCAAGTCCCCATTAAAAGAGGCTGCTTCAAATCCATACTTTCTAAACTTTTTGGCAATATTATCTGTAGCTCTTTTGTTTGCCATAAACACCAAAACAAGCTCCCATTTGTTTTCTTTAAGAAGATGTCGTAACAGTGGGGCTCTTTGTATATCTTCTACAAGTATCACCCTTTGATCAATCTTCTCTACAACACTTCTCTCTTGGAGTTTAATCTCTTCTGGATTATTCATCACTTTAGAGACTAGCTCTAACATCTTTTGGGGATAAGTTGCTGAGAAGAGAAAATTATGTCGATCTTTTGGAAGAGCATCTAAAACTAAGTCTAATTCTTCCATAAAATCAAGGTTTAACATCTTGTCTGCCTCATCTAAGACAAGATATTTGAGGTGACTTAGGTTCATCTGTTTTTTCTTTAAAACATCCAAAAAACGACCTGTAGTTGCCACTAAGATATCACACCCTTGCTGAACCTCAAAGAGCTGTTGCCCTATCCCCTCACCTCCAATAAGAGAGACCACTTGAGGCTTTTTAGAAAGATGTATCCCAAACTCTTCAAAGAGGTCTGAGAGTTGCAAGGCTAACTCTCGGGTTGGAGTTAAAACTAAGATTTTTATCTTCCCTTTTTTTGCATTGTCGCGTTCTTTATGCCATAACTCTAAAAGTGGCAAGATAAAACTTGCGCTTTTTCCACTTCCCGTTTGAGCTTGGACCACTATCTCTTTTTTTTGTAGTATGAGAGGGATCACTTTTTCTTGTATCTTTGTTGCATCAGAGTAAGATTTTTCTTTCACTGCCTTTTGTATATCGTGTGAAAGTTGGAACTCATGAAACTGCATTGATGACACCTCTTGATTTTGGGCTATATTGGCGAGATTATATATCTAAAAAGATACATTGTCAACATCTCAATGGGTCTGCTTGTGTTATAATTATGTATGAAACAAATATTACTCTTAGAAGATGATGAACTCCTCGCAGAATCGCTTATAGAACTTCTTGAAACAGAAGATTTTAACATTACCCATGTCAGAAATGGGGAGGAAGCACTTGATACTACATTTGAAAACAAATACAATCTTTTTCTACTTGATGTAAATGTTCCTCAGTTCAATGGGTTTGAACTACTAAAAAGTTTAAGAGAGAGTGGAGATAAAACGCCAGCTATCTTTCTTACTGCTCTTGGGGATGTTGCTTCTCTTGCAAAAGGTTTTGATGTGGGTGCTGATGACTACATTAAAAAACCTTTTGACTTTGATGAGCTTCTTATCCGCATCCATGCACTACTGAAAAAACAGTACAACTCCTATGCAGATGAGATAAAAGTACAAGATTTTTCTTTTATGATAGAGAGCAATGAGCTCTACTGCAAAGGAGTATATATAGCACTCTCCCCTTATGAACTTAAACTAACACAATTATTTTTTAAAAACATAGATAAAACACTCTCTAGGGAGTACCTCTTAGATGAACTCTCTTATGATAAAGAGATGAGTGATGGTTCTCTTCGAGTTCATATCAATAAACTCAGAAAGTTCTCTCTTCCCATCACTACTATAAAAGGAGTTGGTTATCGCCTTAGCTCATCATGAAAAAAGTGCTTTTTTAAAGTTTTTTCTTACCTATTTTATCAGTATTGCTCTGCTTATTTTAGTAGCAGGTTTTTTCTATTTTGAGCAGATGAAACAACAACTGACAAAAGGGGAGCACTTCTCCCTTATAGAGTATGCTCGTTATATCAAAATGGGTGAAGGTTTAAAAAAATTCTCTAAAGACTTTCACCACACCTACACCCTAAGAGATAAACATATAAGTATCAGTAACTTTAGTGCTGATGGGGATCAATTTACAAAGTACATTCCAACAAGAGACTCTAAGAAGTACCTACAAGTTTTTAAATCAAAAAAACCATATGAAAAAAAGCTCTCTGAGCTAAAAACACAAATCATTCTTATCCAAACTCTACTCCTTTTTATCTTTGCACTCATAAGTTACTTACTTGCAAAAAGTGCGTTAAAACCTCTCAACAAAAGTATTGAGACCTTAGATAAATTTGCCAAAGATCTTATACACGATCTTAATACCCCAGTAACTGCCATGAAACTCAATATGAAAATCATTGAAAAACAAAAAGATTTTCAAAAGAGTAAGGCCTTTGTGAGACTGAGTAAAAGTGTTGAGAGTATCTCTGAACTTCATAGTAGTTTAACAACACTCTTAGAGGAAAAAACTTTTCAGATAACTAAGCTCAATATCTGTGCTATTGTCCAAGATGTGATTGAGCTGCATCAACCAAACTACCCCTCTATCTCTTTTGAGATCCATTGTAGTGCCTTTGAGATGCGAGCCAATGAAAATGCCCTCAAACAGATCTTACATAACCTCATCTCAAATGCCTGTCGATACAATAAAAAAGATGGCTATGTAAAGATCTATACCAAAGGCAAAGTGTTAATCATAGAAGATAGTGGAGTGGGTATTGAAGAGCCTCAAAAGATCTTCAACAGAGACTACAGTGGGCAAAACAGCTCAGGCTTAGGGCTCGATATCGTCAAGCGTCTCTGCGAAGCGATGAACATAAAAATAAGTGTCACATCAAGTGAAAAAGGGAGCTCTTTTAGTCTGGAGTTTTAGTCTTTTTCACAACTATCTGATGCATTACACGCTCTGGTTCTGGCATAAGAAGACTCATCTTATAAGTGGTTAAACTCACACTCTTGATATCAAAGGCAATACCTGCTTTTTTCAGTGTATTTATCGCCGTAGTAAGGTGCTGCAAAGTAACAAAGTTAGCCACCATAATACCATCATCTGCAAGTCTTTCATAAAGGTAATCTAACTCACTTATCACTTTATCTCCACCTCCACCAACAAAGATTCTCTCAGGAGTACTTTGCTCTTGCTTGTAAAGTTCACTCGCCTCACCCTCATAAAGTTTTGCATCTATAATTTTATGCTTTTTAAGAGAGTTTTTTATCATCGCAGAGCGTTTGAGGTTTTTCTCAAAAAGGATGCTTCGTATCTTGTAGCGTTTATAGCCATCAATGCTCACACTTCCACTTCCAGCACCTACATCCCAAAGCAGCATATTTGGCTGAAGTTCTAAGTTTTGTAGGCTTATGTGGCGTTTATAGCTTTTAGTAATCATCCCGTTCTCATGCTCTATAGAGTCTTCACTTGAGATATTTGGAAGTGGAGTATAGTTGCATTTTATAAGTAGCGAATAGGGCATCTTTGGTGGATTTTGAAGCATATCTTCAACTGTTACAGTTGAGAATTTCTCACTCTTATAACCAAACTGTTCCCCTAACGTTATACTCACATCTTCTGCATCTAAATGTCCCATAATATTGCTTAAAATTTTTGGAGTTTCATCATCACAAATAACAAAGGTGTACTCTTTTGTTAAAAAATTCTCTAAGTCCACAACACTTTTTCCATGGAGAGTCACAATGCCAGTTTTCACCAAACTCACACCCTCATGAGAGAGCATTGTACTAAGACTAGAGGTGTTGTCAATAATCTTAAAATCAATACCCTCGCGTTTGAGTACATTTAAGATAAGAAGTGCACCGGAAAAAAAAGTGGGTGAACCACTCACTATGTAGAGTATCTCTTTATCTAAGTTCTCAAGTATCGCCTCTTTGACAACTTTAAAACCACCCTTTACTACATTTGGCAGCGTAGTTTCATAGTTTTTATCGCAAAATATCATATCGAATTGACTAAAATCCAAGTGTAGATTGTCAAAATTATAAGGGCCCATCCCACTTCCGGCTATTGTTACCATTGCAACTCCTCTTTTATCTTATTTGGGAGGGTGATAAGCTCTATGCTTCGCACCCCTACCCCTAATTCTATAAGCCACTGCTTCAAAACCTGAGCACTCTTATATGTAACAAGTTTTAAAAATGGCTCATGGTACTCCTGATCTAAACTCTGTAGTACCCCTTTGAGTGTTACAAACTCCTCATCAGCTAACTTAAACGCCAACTCAGAATTTATCCACTCTTGTACCTCATCAAAATCTATAGTTCCAAACTTATTGTGTGTATTTTTAAAACCCTGTGCAAGCTTTGTCATCTTTGCTACACTTGTGATAAAAACCAGCTTTTTAAAGTTGTGTTTTTGTAGTCTTGCACTTGCATCATAGACAAAGTTCCCAATCTCCACTATGCTTGTCTCATCATAATGCTCTTTTGCATAGTCAAGAGCTGTGTTTCCAAGGGTAAAAACCACTACACTTTCATCAAAGGCTGCTGCTACATCTATCTCTGTTTCTATCGAGTCTATATAGGCAGAAGTAGAGACTGGTTTTACAATTCCACGAGTTCCAAGTATGCTAATGCCACCAAGAACTCCCACCTTCGCGTTTGCTGTCTCTTTTGCGATTTTCTCACCATTTTCTACTCGAAAGATAGCATGAAATTCATCCTGAGCATCTCCAACAATACTCAAAGAGTTCTCTTGCATCATCTCTAGTGGAGTTGGGTTAATAGCTGGATGATTTGGAGTTATTTTCAAGCCTTTTTTTGTGACAACACCCACTCCCTCTCCTGCCCAAATATAAAGTGTACTTTTGTTTAATTGTAAAATTGTTGGGGTTTGTTCTCGAAGATTTTGAGGCATCTCTTTTTGTAGGTTACAGAAAATTTTTGCACCCTTAGTAACATCAATATCATCATTGTCACCTTTTGTGGTACTAAATTCTAAAGTTTTCTCTTGTGTAACTTCTATAGTTGCAACTTTCTCTTTTGGTAAAAGCACCTCAAGAGTATCTAACACATTGTGTTCAAACTGCTCAACTAAACAAGCGACTAAAACTGCCGTTGCATGGGTTCCTGTTGTGTAGCCTGAGCGAAGTTTTTCTGCCATAAGAGTTACTTAATTATAAACCTTCATAGGTATAAATACTTCGCTATCAAGCTCTTCTACAAGAACCTTGTCTTCACTTAGCATTGTAAATATCTCTCGCCACTCTTCATCTTTAAATTTATGAGTATTACGAAGCCAAAGTGCATTGTTTTTCGCATTTCCATTGGCTTGAGTGTTCTCAGTTACTTGACATACTTGACGAAACCTACAAGCTCCATAACAGCCTGTACGACTCACTTTTATACGTTTTTCACCCTTGTTAAGCCCCATCTCTTTGAGTATCTCTCTGAGGTGTGTGGCTCTGTCATCTTTCCCAGCCTTTCCACAGCGCTCATCATCACAAAGAAGAAGTAGCGTTTTATAGTGCATAATGGGGCGCTCGGGGTCATAATCTTTTGGTTTACAAGTGTAGCCCTCAACAATCTCACTCCCCATCTCATTGACTCTCACTTCACCCTCTTTTACGGGGTTACTTCCATACTGTGATGAGCTATGAGAGTTTGTAAGACTACTTGCCATTATACTTTCCAAACTCCGTGTCGTAGTCTTTTATGAGTCTGTAGGCTGCATGGAGTGAAGCCACTACCATCGTTGAAGCACCATAACGACCCTCCAAGATGATACCTTCACAGTTAAAATGTTCCATAAAATCACGACCATACTCTTTAGACTCTACAACATTGACAAAGCCAACAGGGAAAAGTAAAAGTATGACATTCTCTAGGTTAATATTTAATCTTATAAGTGTATTTATCGCGGCATAGATATATGTAGGAGCATTTCCACAAGCAAGTACCATCGGTTCATCTTGAAACTTCTCAATGGCTAACTCAACTGCTGCATAACTACGAGTTGTCTCGTTCTTTTTTGCCATCTCAAACACTTCTGGCTCATTCACATAACAGATAACTTCGTTTTCATACTTATCTAAGTAAAATTTACTGAGACCTGAGCGTATCATGTTGGTATCAACAATGAGTTTTGCTTTTCGCTCTAGTAAATTTTTGAGTTTGAGCATCGCATTTGGTGAGAAGTAGATGTTGTCTATCACCTGCTCAAAACATGTTGTAGTATGGATGAGTCGCTCAACTAAAGCTCTCTCATTCTCATCAAATTTATCAAAGCCCTCATACTCCACAGCCTCTGCATGGATCATCTCAAAAGACTTGACACTGATTGCGTCGCCTATATTTAGTGGTGGTTCTTGTAGTTCAAAATTCATAATGGGATTATATCCTATTATTTAAAACAGAAACTTTTTATAAAGATCAACCACTTTTTATTAAAAATATATTAGAATTCTCTAATTAATCTACTAAAGGTTTATCATGAGGTTTTTCTTATCAATTTTAATTTTCTTAAGCTCTTTAATAGCAAACGAAGAATTATCCTCTCTTTTGAACTCATATAAACATGAATCTGAACTCTCAAAAATCACAAAAAAAGAGGAAGCGGGAATCATTGATATCTATACTAGGCATGATTTGGAGGTGATGCAGGCGAAGACACTTGAAGATATTTTCAAAATTATTCCTGGTTTTCACTTTACACGCACAACGAACAATCTTGTATCTCTTCAAAAACCTACAACATCAAATATACAACTCTCAGCTATGCGACTCTATATAAACGATCATGATATGAGCTCAAGCTCTTTTGGAAGTGCTGCATTAATATGGGGTGAATTACCTATAGAGTATATTGACCATATAGAAGTGTACAAGGGTGCTGCATCCATAGAGTTTGGTAATGAAGCAAGCTCCCTCATTATAAAGCTTTACACAAAAACAGTGCAACATGAGGAGGGTGGAAAAGTACGTCTTTATGGAGACAATAAAGGAAGTTCAAACCTCGACACCTATGTAGCATCCACTCTCGATAAACTCTCATACTTTGTCTATGCAAATGCAAACAACATTAAACGAGAAGTTTATCAAAATAGCTATCTAGGAGAGAACTATGACCTTAAAAGTGACCATTCAGGACACAATATTTATGCAAATCTACAGTATGAAAAATGGATTCTCGAGCTCGGAAGCTATTACAAAAAAAGTGATAGTTTTTTAGGTATAGGAATACACAGAACACCTACAGGTGGTGATTTAGATGCACAACATCACTATTTACACCTTAGTAAAAAATTTGAAAATGACGTAAAATTACAACTCTCTTATGATAATCTCTCTTATGAACGTAGCTATATTGATCCAAATGATATCCGTATTGCTAATGCACCCATAATCAATAACTATAATATTACATTTGATGATGAAATTCTCTCGCTAGTTTTAGAAAAAAAGATGAAATTTGAAAAGCATTCTTTATTTCTTGGTTCTTTTTATAAGCATAAAAAATTTACGGAACATGGAAGTTTTAACGATGATTTACAGAATTACAGCTATCAAAACAATTTTTCAAATGCACTCAACCTTTACTCTCTGTATGCTGAATATGTTTATAACTACGATGCAACAACAAGACTCATTGCCTCTCTCAAAGAGGATCTATTTTACTACTCAAAAGTGATCCCATCAAACAGTGAACTCTCAGCAAAACTTGGTCTTATTAAAAATATAGACAATTTTCAGATAAAAGCTTTTGCAACAACTACCTATGTACCAACAGCACTTTATCAACTCTATAATCCAGATAACATCCCCTACAAAACAAATCCAAACTTAGATAATATTCATACGAATGTAGGGGTACTTTCTTTTAAATATACAACAAACAGACATGATCTTAAATTTATTATCGCAAAAAATTATACAAAAGACCTAATCATTTATGATCGTACTCTCTCTTATGGTTACACAAACTCTTCAAAGAGTAATACCTATACACGATATGAATTGCAATATACATACCTCTTTGACTTAGACAATAAGCTCTCTCTAGGTCTATTTACTGGAAAAAATAGTAACAATACTGTTGTAAGTCCAAAATATGGAGGACTCCTACAACTCTTCTCTAAATATAAGCAGTTTGATATTTATAATGAATTTACATATAAAAGTGCTTATGACTACCTTGGTATCTCTTTGGGTGCATCTTTTGACTATACTGCAGCTCTAAAATACCACTACTCAAAAGATCTCTCTCTTGGTTTACGTGGTGAAAACATCTTTAACAGTGGATACAAACAGATATATAGAAGTTTAGATTTTGAAATACCGGTAACTGAGCAAAAAATTTGGTTTAACATGGAATATCTATTTTGAAAAAAACCATTTTACTCCTTCTCTTAGTCCCACTGCTCTTTGCTTCTGATATAAAAACAGAACAGAAGATTTATGGGCTTATCATTCATACACTTCTTCCGCAAAAAACAGAGATAAAAGTTTGGAGTGATTCGAAATCCCTCCAAAATGTTTTTCGTTTAATTAAAGGTGTAAAGTGTGTTGAAAATCCAGAAAATGCTGATTTTCTTCTCCTTAGCAAGAAAAAGAATATAAAAACAAAGGGAATTAAATTTGCCACAAATATCAAACTTTTAGAAGCTGAAAAAGAGAGCATAATAGGTGGATTTTTCTGGCAAAAAGGGAGACCCAATATACTTTTTTTAAGAAAAAATCTTAAAAAGCACAATATTACACTCCCTGAATCTATGCAAGAGTACATAGAGGATGAACTGTGAAGAGTCTAAAACAACTCTACTCTTTTATCTTTTTCTCTATTGTTTTAGCTATCACCTACCTCTTCTTTTCCACAGCAAAAATTCAGCAAACACTTAATGAAAATGTAGAAAATATTTTTATAAAAGAAGCAAAAAGTTTCGCAGAAAACATTAACAATAATATGAAAACTACAATAAAAGAAGACCCCTATAAAGAGCTAAAAGAGCACCCAGCACTCCAAAAAAAGATGGAAAATGCCCTCTCTATTATTATCAACGATACTTTTAAATATATCTTTGTACTCTACAGAGACTCCAATGGAAACTACAGATATCTTCTTGATGGAAGCAAAGAGGATAAAGCTCGCTTTAACCAAAGACTCTCTGTAGATAAAAAATTATGGAGTAGTGTCTATGATACGAAAGTTCCTCTTATTATTAACCAAAAAGAGCTAGACAATTTATGGATAACATACCTTAAACCCGTAGTTTTAAATGATAAAACCGTTGCCATTATTGCCATTGACTTCTCTACACAACTCCCACAGAGTATCTCTAATGCTATAAAACCTCTTAACAAAATATTTATCTATATTTTTATAGCTATTGGTCTGCTTATCGTTATCTTAATTTATCAAAGTATCAGAAGTGTAAAGATTAAAAAAGAGAGTATCACAGATCCTCTCACACAGGCTTACAATAGAAACTACCTTCGCGACCTTCTCAACAATATCAATATAACAAAATACCAAATTATGATGCTTGATATTGACCACTTCAAACAAGTAAATGACAACTATGGACATAAAGCAGGAGATTCTATTCTTGCAGGTACAGCTAAAATTATACAAAATGAGATTAGAGATGATGACATTCTGATTCGATTTGGAGGAGAAGAGTTTTTAATTTTTATTAAAAAATCGCCCATTGTTTCTAATCTTGCATATACCATAGGACAGAGAATTCGTAAAAAAATAGAAACATCTCTCTTTCATTATGAAGATAAAGAGTTACAAATAACAGTTTCTATCGGTATCTCTTGCCAACCTGAACACTTTAAAAGTGTTTCTCTTGCTATAAAATATGCAGATGAGATGCTCTATAGAGCAAAAAGAGAAGGTAGAAATCAGGTGATTTCTAATAAAGTAGATGATACAACTGAATTTGGCAAAGGTGAACTTAAATCTATTAATGATGTAAAATCTGCTCTTGAGGATAATAGAATTATCTGCTTTTTTCAAGCGATTTACAATATAAAAAGTTCTACTATTATCAAATATGAAGCACTTGTTCGAATGCGGGAAAAAGATGGTTCAATCACACCTCCAATAAAATTTTTAGAAAGCATCATGTACACAAATATTTATAATGATCTTACTAAATGTGTATTAGAGAGTGTATTCTTACAGATAAAAGAGAAGAAAATTCAAATAAGCACAAATCTTAACTTCTCAGATATTCTTGATAACAAAATATTTAACCTTATTATAACAGAACTCGATGCACACAAAGAGCTCTCCTCTTGGCTTATCATTGAACTACTTGAATATGAACTCATTGAAGAGATAACTATTATTCAGAGCAGATTGCTACAGATAAAAGAGTATGGAGTAAAAATTGCCATTGATGATTTTGGTAGTGGTTACTCTAACTACTCCATCTTTAAACTACTCCCCATAGATATACTTAAAATTGATGGATCCCTCATCAAAGATATAGATACCTCTAAGACAAGCTATAAAATCACTCAATCCATTACTCTCCTAGCTAAAGAGTTAGGGATAACAACAGTTGCTGAGTTTGTACATTCTAAAGAGGTTTTAGAAACTGTAAAAGCACTCCATATTGATGAAGCTCAAGGGTTTTATTTAGCCAAACCCTCAGCAGATATACTATAGTTTCACATGAACTTTACAGATGAAGATGCAGCCAAACTCTTAAAAATTATCAAAGCAAGACGCGATGTTCGCGGCAATAGATTTCTTCCTCAAGAAATAGAAAAAGAGAAGCTTCAAATGATTTTAGAAGCAGGCATATCTGCTCCCTCTGTTGGCTATTCACAACCCTGGAAGTTCATTATTATTGAAGATGAAAATATAAAAAACACCATTGCTCAAAACTTTCACTCCCAAAATGAAATAGCTAAAAAGATTTTTCAAGAAAAACCACTTTATAACTCCCTCAAACTCGAAGGGATTAAAGAAGCACCCTTAAATATAGCTGTTTTATATGAACCAAAAGAGGAGTCTGTTCTAGGTATGACAAGTATGAAAAAGATGGGAGAATACAGTGTAGTGTGTGCTGTGCAAAATATGTGGCTTATGGCAAGAGCCTTAAACATCGGTATTGGTTGGGTAAGTATCTTAGATGAAAAGAGAGTACTCCAAACCTTAGAAGTTGCTCCAAAAACACAACTTATAGCCTACTTATGTGTTGGCTATGTCGATGAATTTTACAAAGAGAGTGAGCTAAAAACTTTAGGATGGGAGGAGCAAAAGATGCTCCATAAGAGTGTTGACTATAAAACTATATAAAATTTTATAACTCAAACTCTTTATTAAAGATCTCTACATCCATCTCTTTAAGTTGCGAAACGGTTTCCATCTACAGAGACAAGTTCAATAAGACTCATCCCTATGGAGTTTGGATGCATTGGCGTTCTTGTAGAGAAAATACCACGGGGTATTTAGGTTTTGTCATTAAAGGGAACTACTTTTAAAAGTTTACACTTCTTCTGTATTGTGTTTTTTAATAAATTTTTCATAGCATAGTTGATATAATCTGGAATATATACAAATAATACTGAAGGTATGACTTGCCAAAAATAACACACTGTTTTAAAGCGCATTCATCTATTATAGATTTAAAAGTTTTAGAGAACGATACTATTATTTACTCTACAACAAACAGTGGTATTCGAATTATAGATAAAGATGACTATAGTGTGTTTACAAATTTTCTACCAGAAGAACTCAATAAAAATTCGATGACAACTTTTAGTCCTAATGGTAAACTTGTTGCATTTATTAACAAAAATATTATCTCAATAATGCTCTTAGAGACTCAAAAGATCATTAAAAAAATCGAAATTCCTGATGAAAGAATAGATGTCGTTCACTTTGATTACTCTTCAAACTATCTTTTAGTAGGTACGAACGAAGGGAGAATTTTACAATACCGATATAATAGCAATACACAAATCTCAAGACTATGCTCTTTCCCACATCATTTACCAGATGAGAAGCCCCAAAAAATAAAAGATAATTTTGTCAGTGCTATTGCCTCTTTTAAAGAGACTATTGCTTGTAGTGGCTACGGTGGTACTATCTTTGTTACACACCTTCATGCAAGAGATAAAAAAGTGCTTATCTCCCGTTCTCGAGTCAAGATCCAAACACTTTGCTTTCTTGATAAAAATAAACTCATTAGTGGGGACATTGATGGTGTGCTAGAGGTAATTGACCTTAACAGACCAAAGCAAATACGACGTCTTAATGTACCCTTTGTAAATATAAAGCACATTATTCCCATGCCAAATAGAGAGTATATACTTGTAGCTTCAGACAAAAACTTTATCTCCCTTATAAATATAAAAACACTCAAAGTAGTTGATAACAAATATTTAGAACTTGAAGGAAAAATAAAACACCTTATAAAAAAAGATGATAAATCAATTCTTGTAGTGCTTCAAGACAGTAGTGTACAAAATATAGAACTTTTACATCTTGAAAAACTTCGAAGCCTTATAGATTCAAACAAACTCTACCAAGCATATAAACTTCTTCTTAAAGCACCTATGTTACGTAATTCTAAAGAGGAGCAAGAGTTAGAAACCAAGTATGAAGAGATAATTGAACAGACTATTCATCTTATGCTACAAGGGGATCAGCACCGTGCAAAAGAGCTTGTATATAATCTTCGTACCATTCCTGCTAAAAAAGATGAGATAGACCTAATATTTACCGCTTTTAAACATTATAAAAAATTTCAACTTATGTTTCATGAGCAAAAACTCAATATTGCCTACTCTATGTGCAACAAATACCCAGCACTGAAATATACTCGTGAATATGAAAGTATGGAAAAGCGTTGGCATGAACAGTTTCTAAAAGCTGAAAAAGAGATACAACTAAAAAATAGAGAATCTGCAAGAGTCCTTTTAAATGACTATATGCTAGTCTCTTCTAAAAGAACACTTATTCAGTTTATTTTATATAAGAACAAAGAGTTTATTGGATTTTTACGAGCCATTGAAAATAAAAAGTTTCAAGAGATTACAAACTTAGCCAAAGAGAACCAAACATTTACCTCTCTGCATCACTATAAATCGCTAAATAAAGAGATAGAAAATAGTATTTTAGAGGCTCAAAATCTTATTAAAATTGGAAATACACACTTAGCTCAAGTACTCATAGATAGACTCGAAGAGAATCCTAAATATGAAAGTATTGCATACACACTCCAAGAACAGTGCGATGACGTGAAAAAACTCTACTCACTGTACAATAATGATGAGATAAGAAAATGCTACCAACTTCTTGATACAAATGATTTTTTAAAACATATAAACTTAGGAGAATACCTAGAAGAAGAATGGAACCACCTTATAAACAAATGTGAAAAACATGCTCTCAAAGGGCAACTCGATAGTGTTGAAGCACTACTAAAAGAGCTTCGACAAGTCACATCAAGAAGCGATAGAATAGGAGACCTTCTTCGTCTTGCATATCAAAGAAAAATACTCTATTTTTTACAGCAAGAAGAGTATACATCTGCTCAAAAAGATATCTATAAATATATTGATATATTTGGGCCAGATACAGAACTTGATCCTCTTATAAAAGAGTATAAAAAGCATTCCCATTCTAAGATAGAATTAACAGAACAACAAGCACGAAGAAAACCGAGGGACTACTGGCTTTTTTGTTAAAACAGTTCTTCTGTTCGCCACATTGTATGGAGATAAGTTCCAAAAACTTTGTTTTGTTTATATCCCCCATCTTTAGCATTCTTCTTACTTAACTTATAGAGTTTTACATCTGTCTCTGGTGCACTTATAATATGAGAATAGTGAAAGGCATGTCCTCTTATCTCTCTCTTTTGTAACTCACATTTATAATAACCCAAACGCTCACGTTTGTTTGTAAGTTTAAATTTTATGGGGAGTATCCCACTCATCTTTTTCTCATCACAAGACTCACCAAGATAGATAAGCCCTGCACACTCAGCATAAACCTCTTTCTCTTTTGCATGTGTTATCAAACTCTCTCTAAACACAGAGGAGTCTTTCACTCGTGCATAAGACTCACTCGTCTCAACATATCCCCCAGGGAGTATGACTAGGTCAGCTTCTTCTGGTATAGGTTCATTTTTTGTACTATCTATAATAATGACTTTTTTATAGCGTTCTTCTAAATATTTTAAATTATCATAATAAACAAAGGAGAAGTTTTTATCTTTTACAAGTACACAATTTTTTTCTTGTTTTTCCTGTTTTACAAAAGGGTATTCACTCACACTTCTAACACTCACATCCATAACAGACTCTAACACTTCTAAATCAATATGTTCTAAAACATCTTGTGTCACCTCTTCTATAAGCCCATCATCTAACTCTTTTAAATTCAGCCCTAGGTGAGTTGATGAGAGAGTTTTAAGCCCCTTTTGAATCCAACCACACACCTTAATATCAGGAAGCTCTTTTTCTATATGTTTTTTCACAAGCTCATAATGCATCTGTGAGGAGACCTTGTTCAGTACTACTGCTTGGATCGTATTATCTAAGCGAAATTCACACATCCCTTTTAAGATCGCACTGATGGTGATATAACTCCCCCCTGCATCGAGAATAAGCACAGAGGGAACTTGAATAGTTTTGGCAATATCATAAGCACTACTCTCTTTATCCATCCCATCATAATACCCCATCACACCCTCAATGACAGCGACATCTTTATCAAAATAGTGTGCATAGACCCACTTCACTTGATCTTCATTCATCATATACCCATCAAGGTTGACTGATGGTGTTTGAGCAATTTTTTCATGAAACTGTGGGTCTATGAAATCGGGACCACACTTATAGGGACGTACACTTTTTTTGTAGTGATGTAAAAGTGCCATACTCAAAAGAGTTTTTCCTTGGTTAGATGCTATTGCAGAGATAAGTAATGCTTTTTTCAAGTTAAATGCCTATAATGTCATAATTTAAAATTTATGGATATTTTATGAAACGATACAGACATTATAACAAAGGCACGGCAATAATTCTCTCATGTTTTGGTTCAGTGATAGAACAGGAGAAATATTTAGAGTTTGAAAAGTTTATACAAAAAAGTTTTCCTGATACTCCTGTATTTACTGCATTTAGTTCCAAGATGGTTATCAAAGAGCTTGCAAAAAAGGGGGAGGTATATAAAAATCTTCCCCAAGTGATGGCAGATGTTGATATGGAAGGGTATAAACATTACATCGTTGTGAGTGTTAATATATTCCCAACAGATGAGCACGAAGTACTCACTCGTATGGTTAAAGGGTTTAAAAACTTCTCTCTTGCAAACATCCGCTACACAAACCCACTGCTACACAAAACAAAAGAGACATCTAACTATCTTAACTTTTTAGACTCTAAGATTCGTGAAGCAAATCCTGAGATAATAAACCTTTACATCATCCATGGCGTTCCTGTACTAAATCTTGGCGGTCTTGAAGCAGTGAACTACACAGCGAACTTTTTAAAACTTATCAACGAGAAAAATATCACCTGTTCACTTGAGGGTGAATTTCCTTTCTTTGCTATCAAAGATGCTATTAAACGCGACATCTTAAAACTTACAGGTGGAGACAAGTCTGCTAAAGTACAAATAGTTCCTATGCTTCTTGTAAGTGGAAACCATTACGATAAAGATATGAAAGAGATCTGTGAAGAGGTTGGGGAGTATTGTGATGCATCCATAGTTGACTCATTTACTCAAGATAAAAAGTTTAATCTGATTGAACAAGAAGAAGTGAGAGAGATATTTAAAGACAATATCGCTGTTGAGATTAAAAAGTTAGGGCTTTAATCATTGTAGAAAATACACATATCTCTACTATAAAAGTGATCTTTGGGATAATTTATTTGACACCTTAATATAACACAAAATAAAATAGTATAATACAAAATCATTTTAGGGGTTATTATGAAAAACATATCTATTAAAACACAAATATTGGCATTGGTAATTATTTCACTAATTACTTTAACTGTAATTCTCACTTTAACATCAGTAAGTGAAAGTAAAGATGCTCTTATAAAAAAAAGCTATGATGGTTTAACATCTGCTAGAGATTCAAAGAGTGAACAAATTCAAAACTTTTTTTCTGAAAGAATCAGTGACATTAATGTTATAGCTAAAAGTAAAGATGTAAA
>Ga0256836_1000056_pt1 | contig 71544 bp, 72 predicted proteins | sample 4561380metaG_FD_185974 | JGI IMG/M metagenome (GOLD analysis project Ga0256836, IMG submission 185974) | Hydrothermal vent microbial communities from Guaymas Basin, Mexico - 4561-380 | ecosystem: Environmental > Aquatic > Marine > Hydrothermal vents | place: Mexico: Guaymas Basin | collected...
CTCTGTGGTGTCCCCTGAGACTTCCCTGAAAAGTTCTCGTAAGAGGACACAATCTAAGGGGAGTCTCAAAAGCAACAGCTACTTTTGTGTATAAATGTGTATGTTTTAAGGTAGCTGTTGCAACCACGTTACCTGGAACGCCTTAAGGCTTGCTGGAAAGCTACTTGAGAAAGGAGCGGTAGTTAGGATTTTCCTAATGAACGATGCAGTTGACCTTGCAAGGAATGAAACAGTTAAGCCTGAAAACTACGACCAGGACCTAGTTGCAATGCTTAAAGAACTAATAGATAAGGGAGTTCCCGTAAAGGTTTGTGGGACCTGTATGGCAAGGTGCGGAATCCATAAGGGGAAACCTTACTTTGAGGGGGCAGAAAAGGCCACGATGAATGACCTTGCTGAGTGGGTTCTTGACAGCGATAAGGTTCTAACCTTTTAAAAGGGAGGGAGATCCCTCCCTAATTACTCAACCTCTTTCATCGCTGCTTCGTGGCAGATGAAACACTCCATCTTTGTCTTCTGGGTTCCCTTAACAGAGGTTGGCTTAAATCCCCCGAAGTGGTAAGCGTTTAGAAGCTCAACCGTCTTAGCGGCAACAGAGGCAGTTAGCCTTGCGCACCTTTCAGAACGCTCTTTACTGTTGTAGAGAATCGGCCTTTTAAGGGCTACTGATGCAACCTTACACCACCTCTGGACGGAAACGTGGCATAGGGGAGAGTGGGAAACGCTCTTTGGAAAGTGGGGAATGTCAACTTTACCGCAGACCTTAGGTTGGTAAGTGGGGAGCTCCTCCTTCTGGTACCAGTCAACGAGGACGTCAATCATAGGCTTGAAGTCCTTACAAGTAAGGTTAAAGATTGCAGCTGCGCCGTTGAGAGTTCCGCATATAGTTCCCCAGCCGGCAACTCCTCCGCCACCGTACCAGAACATTAAAGACGGAATTCCTAAGTAAGGGCCTCCAACTTTCTCCTTTAAAGCATCAAGAATTGACCTGAAAACGCCATCACAACACTCGTGTTTGAAGTACTCTGAGTAAGCCTTGTCTGCTATCTCCTGAGGGTCAAGCTTTACGTAGGGCAGTGGAAGTTTTACATCATCGGTTCTGGAAGCTAGAGCAGGTAAGTTCTCGGCTAAAAGGCCGGCCGTGATTCCAACTCCTGCAAGAAGTCCCTTCTTTAGAAACCCTCTCCTATCCATATTTGTCCTCCTTTACCACTTAACAGTGGTGAATTTAGCTATAGTATATCATTACTCCTATGGAAAAGAGCGAAGTTATTGATCTACTGAAAGAGTTCGGCTTAAATACCTACGAGGCAAAGTGCTACGTTGCCCTCCTTGAGAGCGACGGTGCAACGGCACCTGAAGTTGCGAAGAGGTCTGGAGTTCCTCCTCAAAGGGTTTACGACTCCCTCTCTTCCCTAGAGGAGAAAGGAATGGTTCAGGTCGTTAACAGGAAGCCAAAGCTTTTCGTTCCCCTTCCGGTGAGGGAGGCACTCCTAAACAGGCTCTATCAGATAAAGCTAAACTTTGAAAAGAGGGAGAAGTTCCTGAGGGGGCTTATAGAGGAGATTGAGAGGAAAGTTCCTGTTAAGTCTAGAGAGTTTCCAACTTCAGAAGAAGTCTTCACCGTAGAGGGAGAGAAGGCGATAGTTTCAACTGCTGTAAGGTTAATTTCGTCGGCTAAAAGGAGCGTTAAGATAGCCGGAATAAGGCCTCTCTTTGCCTTTGGTTGCAGGGGAAATTTGGGGAAGTACCTAAAGGAGGGAGTGGAACTTTTAGCAGTAGGGAAGTTTGATACTCCCTGTAAAGAGGAAATCAGCAGGTTAGGGGGTAGGTATTTAGAGAAGGAAGTTGAGTGCACCTACCTTTTAATAGTGGATGATAGTAAACTCCTCTTCATTTATTCTGGAGATAGGGGAATCTTCACAGAAAGCAGAGGAGTTGTAACTCCTTTCCTATCCTACTTTAAGGAACTCTCTACCTAGAGGTAGGGGCCGGCTGGCTATCAACAGTGTACCAGTTCTCCCTTACATGGATTACTTTCCCGTCCTTCGTCTTAACGTCGTACTCGGTTTCAGCGCTAACCGTGTGCTGATTTGTCTGGTCGCTTCCTATAACGTACCCTAAGATTCCTCCAGCAACTGCTCCGTAAATGGCTGCATCTTTGGCGGACGACTTGTAGTGTTTATGGGTTGCAGCTCCAACTGCAGCCCCTCCAAGGGCTCCAAGCAACGCAGCATCGGTCTTTGAAAGCTTGTTGGAGGTACATCCTGAAAACAAGAGGACAGGAATACTAATCGTTAGGATTAACCTTTTCACCGTACTTCTCCATAATCCGTTTGTACTCGTCAAGGACCTTCCTCCTTATGTGAAGGTATAGGTCCTTTTCCAGGGGGTTAACTATCGGAACGTACTCTCCCGTTCTGCTCCTCTTGGAGGGCATCTGTATGAAGTAGCCCTTATTTGAATATATGATTTTTATGTCCTTAATTTCCAAGACGTTGTTAATCTTCACCGTAGCAACGGCTTTAATGTTTCCACCAATTCCCGTAGTGTCAAAGGGGTAAATCTTTACGTCTGTAACCTCGAGGTTCATTACGGGGAGCCTTTCAATCTCTTTCCTTCTCACAGGAGGCTTACTCCCTTCTCAATCTGTTTGTAGATGGAGCTCCCCTGTTCCCTCCACCTCTCAAGCCGGTTTGAGCTTATAACCTGAACCGGAAGGTAAACGGAGCTCCTTTCGTAGACCTTAAGGGCCTCCTCCATAACGGCCCTCAAGTCCCTTTCTGAGTCATCGGTTATTACAAATACTTCAAGTCCTCCGTCTGAAACAACGGCCTTAACGTCTATCGGCGAAACTCTCCTCCTAAGAAGGCTAACGAAGTCCAAGAGGGCCCTCTTCTTCTCCTCCTTAACGTCAATAGAGTTCCACCACTTTGGGAGCTCTTTTTCCCTTTTATCAACGAAAACAACTACCGCCTCACACCCTTCAGGTGGAGAGCAGGGCTCAACCGGGACGAAAACTCCGTTTTTAAAAACGGCTCTAACAGTTTTCATAGGTTCACTCTGTTAAGATATTTGTATGTTAAGAAATTTATTTTGAGGAGGGAGAGATGGCCATATTCAAGGATAGGCTTGAGGCCGGATACAGGCTGGCAGAAAGGTTAAAGCTGCCGTCAAACAGCGTAATCTTTGCAATTCCAAGGGGAGGAGTTCCGGTAGGATACGCCCTTTCAAAGGCCTTTAAGGTCCCCTTTGACATAGTGGTCGTTAGGAAGCTTCCAATTCCGTGGAACCCTGAAGCAGGATTTGGGGCTATTACCCTTGACGGAAGAGTCGTTTTAAATCCCGAGTTTGAAGGGTACCTATCTCCAAAGACCGTTGAGGAAATTGCAAGGGTAGTTCACCAGGAGGTTTTAAGGAGGAACGAGGTTTACAGGGGAGGTAAGGGGTACAGAGACCTTAAAGGGAAAGTTGCAGTTGTGGTTGATGACGGCTTTGCCTCAGGCTATACAGCAATTGCTGCAGCTAATTTCCTTAAGAAGTTCTCTCCAGACGCCGTAGTTGCAGTTGCCCCTGTGTGTCCCGTTCATACGAAAGAGCTCTTAGAGGACCACTTTGACCAAGTCTACTGTTTGGTTGAAAGTAGGGAGCTCCCCTTCGCCGTTGCCTCATTCTACTACGATTTCCACGACCTTTCAGACCAGGAAGTTCTTAACTTTGTAGAAGACTTAAGGAGGGAGGGTCTCTTCTTCCCGGAGGTGGAAGGTGAAAACAGTTGAGATGGTTAAGGTGGCAAAAGAGGTCTTGAGGAAGGCTTACGCCCCCTACTCAAATTTTAGGGTATCGGCAGTTCTCTTTGGAGAGGACGGCCTATTTACAGGGGTGAACGTTGAAAACGCTTCTTACGGGTTAACAATATGTGCTGAAAGGGTTGCAGTGTTTAAGGCCGTATCTGAAGGGAAGAGGAAGTTTGAAAAAATCTTGGTTTACACTCCCGGAAGGGAAAACCTACCTTACCCTTGTGGAGCCTGTAGGCAGGTTATGGCAGAGTTCTTTGGTGAGGACTTTAGGGTAATCGTTGCAAACGATAGTGAAGAGGAACAGTTTACCTTGGGAGAGCTCCTACCCTTTAACTTCAAACTCTAAAGGAGGAAGAATGATAGAAGTTCTCCTAGTTGAGGACGATGAAGCGATTGGAGATTTAGTCAAGTACAACCTTGAAAAGCACGGTTTCTTGGTTGACTGGGTTCTTGACGGAAAGGAGGCCCTTGAGAAGTTAAGTGAAAGGAAGTACGACATAATAATCCTTGACCTTATGCTTCCGGGAGTTGATGGCCTTGACCTCTGCAGGAAGGTTAGAAGGGAGGGAAAGAACAGGGAAACTCCGATAATAGTGCTAACCGCCCTTGGGGACGAGGATACAAAGGTTGAAGGTTTCTCTGCCGGTGCAGATGACTACGTTACGAAGCCTTTCAGCGTTAAGGAGCTCCTTGCAAGGATAGAGGCAGTCTTAAGGAGGGTTGGCTACTCAAAGAAGGACGTTTTAGAGTTTGAGGGAATTGTTGAGAATAAGAAGTCAAAAACCGTAACTGTTGACGGAAAGCCCATTTACCTAACAAAGACGGAGCTCCAGCTCCTTGAGTTCTTCCTTGAACACCCCGAACAGCTCTTTACGAGGGAGGAGCTCCTTGAGAACATCTGGGGAACCGACCACAACGAGACAACAAGGACTGTTGACGTTTATATCAGCCGTCTAAGGAAAAAGCTGGGAGAGAAGGGCAAATACCTAAAGACCCTTCCGAGGTTGGGGTATAAGCTAACGAGGGAAGGTTAACTTCCCTCTCCCCTAAACTTCCTCAAGAACTCCTCCTTAAACTGAGCAAACCTTCCCTCCTTAATTGCTTTCCTTATCCCTTCCATCAGTTTTGCGTAAAAGTGGAGGTTGTGGATAGTGTTTAGAATAACAGAGTTTACCTCACGGCTAACGTAGAGGTGTCTCAAGTAGGCCTTTGTAAAGTTCCTGCAGGTATAACAGTCACAGTTTGGATCAAGGGGAGTAAAGTCCTTTTTATACTTTGCCGCCTTTATGTTAACTTTTCCGTAAGACGTAAAGAGGGTTCCGTTCCTTGCGTTCCTAGTAGGCATAACGCAGTCAAACATATCAACGCCCGCCTCAACAGCCTCTAAGATGTCTTCGGGAGTTCCAACGCCCATTAAGTAGCGGGGCTTATCCGGTGGAAGGTTGGGAGCTACCAAGCGGGTAATTCTGTACATTTCCTCCTTCGGCTCTCCTACGCTGAGCCCTCCTATTGCAAATCCTTCAAATGGGAGTTTCGTTATCTCCTCAACACACTTTAGCCTTAAGTCTTCATAAACTCCTCCTTGAACTATTCCAAAGAGGGCCGTTCTATCTGTAGTCCTTGCCTCTATGCTCCTTTTAGCCCACCTTAAGGTCCTCTCCATAGAGTGCTTTGCGTAATCGTAGGTTGCTGGGTAGGGAGTGCACTCGTCTAAAACCATTCCTATATCAACTCCGATCCTCTCTTCAAACTCAACTACGAACTCTGGGGTAAAGAAGTGTTTACTTCCGTCAAGGTGAGAACGGAATTCAACGCCCTCTTCCGTTAACTTCATCAAACTTCCAAGACTGAAAACCTGAAAACCTCCACTATCGGTCAGTATTAAATCCTTCCAGCCCGTAAAAGAGTGAATCCCTCCAGCCTCCTCAATAACTTCAAGCCCGGGCCTTAGGTAAAGGTGATAAACGTTTGAGAGAACTAGAGAGTATCCCATTTCCTTTAAGTTTTTCCACGTAACCCCCTTAACAGCTCCGAGGGTCCCGACAGGCATAAAACAGGGAGTTTCCGTCTCCCCATGAGTTCCTGTTAACTTTCCGTACCTTGAATTTCCATCTGTTGAAACTACGGTAAACTTAAACAAGAGCTCCTCCTTGAAAAAGTAATGAAATTTATGATATAAATTTAGTTAAAGTAGAAAATAAAGGGAATTTATGAAACTAGGAACATTAGCGGGGAGTTTACCACTATTTTTCCCTAAAAGGACTTTAAATGAGACTTAAAATAACTTTAGAGTCTGAAAATGAGATTATTCTTCCTCTACACTACAATAAAACACTGCAGGGGTTTATTTACTCAAATTTAGGACCTACTCTTTCTGGGTTTTTACACGACTGGGGTTATATAGTTAATGGTAAACCTCTCAAACCCCTTACATTTTCCCGGATTTTTGGAGACTGCAAAATAAATAAAAAGAACAAAAAATTAATTTTTTCCTCACCAATTTACTTTTACTTTTCCTCTTCAATAAAGAATATTTTAAACAAATACGCTTTAAATTTGATGAAAAGGGAAAAGCTGAGGCTTGGGAAAAATGAAGTTTTTCTTTCTTCACTTGAAATAATTAAAGATGTAATAGAGGGAGAGGAAATCACAGTTAAAACAATATCTCCTATAGTTGTTAGAAAAACGGTAGAAAAAAAGTCTTTGTTTTTAAGTCCTGAAAGTGAGGAGTTCTATAGACAACTATCGAAAAATCTCTCAAGGAAAACTCTACTTCACCTTAAAAGACCTGTAGACGTAAGCGAAATAGAAATTAGACCCGCATCTGGAGGTTTCTTTAAGAAAGCAGTTGTCCTATACAAAGGTTTCCCGTATGAGGGTTATAAAGGAAAGTTTTTAATAAGAGCTCCAAAAGAGGCCATTGAAACTGCACTACTGGCAGGCCTTGGGGAGAAAAATGCACAGGGTTTTGGGATGGTAGTGCCCGAAAGACGATAGGGAGAAAGATATGATTGAGGCTATTTATAATTTGGGGAGGGAGCTCCTTAAAGAGGACAAAACCCCTTGGTTCTACGAAAAACCTGAAGCTCAAAGGGTTTTAATTCTAAAGTTTGAAAACGGAGAGTTTAAGGGTATTGATGAGAACAAAAACATCTCCGAAATCTGGCAAAAGCTACTGTATAAGAGAGTTAGAGCTTCAAGGAGGTGTAATTCTTCGTCCCCAACTTTCTACCTAAATACGAGTGAACCTCTAAAGAGCTTATCTTGTCTTAAAAGCATATTTAATTGGCTTTCAAAGTACGGGTACGAAACTCCGATAAATTTAGAAGAGGAAAAGCTCTTAGAGAAACTGAACGAAAAAGTACAGAACTTAAATAAGAAGGAAAAAGTCCTTCTAACGGTTGAAATTGATGGGAAACTTCCCGGAGAAATTGAAGATTTAGTTGAAGCCTTTAAGAGGGGTTACGTTGAAGATTTAGGTTATAAAGACGGAACTTGTTCTCTCTGCGGAAGGGAAACAAAAGTTTCAGGAAGAAAATCACCTTTCAGCTTCTACACGATTGATAAACCGGGCTACATATCAGGTTTTCAAGAAAGATTTCACTACAGGGGCTTTCCAATCTGCTTTGATTGCTTTAGAACTCTTGAAAGGGCTAAAAGTTTCCTTGAAAAGAAAACTTTCAACCTTGCAAAAGGAACTCCCAAATACCTAATAGTTCCCTCCTTAATCGTCTCTCAAGAAGGCCACCTTGAAGTATCCAAAATTTTAGAGATTGAGAATTTAAAAAGGAAAGTCAGTCTATCAAGTGAACAGGAGGCCAGACTAAGCGACACAGAAGATGACATTCTCGACTACTTAAAGGAACTGGAGGATGCGCTAACTTTCCACTTCCTCTTTATCAAAAAGAGTAACGCCCAGGAACAGATAAAGCTCCATATACAGGACATTTTTCCCTCAAGGTTGAGAGAGCTTTTTAGGGTAAAGAGTAAAGTTGAAAAACTTATTGATTTAAAGAGGGAATTTACCTTTTCAACTATCTCTCAATTCTTCTACGACAAAAACTCAAAGAGTAAGTCAGTTAAAAAAGAGTTCCTTGAAATTGTTGATAGGGTATTCAGGAAGTCTCCAGTTTCCGAAAGTCTCCTAATCTCCAACCTGCTAAACGGTATAAGGGAAGAGTACTTGAGGGAGCTCTCACGAGAAGGGGGAAATTTAACCTGGAAAGTAAGGGAAGCCTTGGCATCTTTCCTTTTTGTTAAAGAGGCGACTGAAAACTCTCTGGAGGAAACTATGGAAGAAAATAAAACCTTAAAGGAGTTTGTTGACTCTCTTCCTATTTTTAATCCAAAAAACCCGGAAGAGAAAGCAATTTTCCTCTTAGGTACACTTACTCAAAAGCTTTTAGAGAAACAGTACAGCGAACGCAAGAGCAAACCATTCCTTAAAAAGCTCTCCTCTTTTAAACTAAACCAGAGAGGATTTGAAAAGTTAGTGGGGGAAGTTATTGAAAAACTTGAAAACTACAACGCATTTACATCTTTTGAGTCAAAAATTCACCGGTTGATGAGCAGTTATTTTGCCAAGAGTAAGCCAAAGTGGAGAATTAACGAGGAAAGAATGAACTTCCTATTTACGGTTGGAATGGGATTAAAGAACGAGGTTTATGAAGCAGTAGAAAAAGAACTAAAGAGAATTAAGGGAGGAAAAGATGATAAAGAATAGAAGGGAGTATCTCTTTTTCTACGATGTAACTGATGCAAATCCCAACGGAGACCCAATAGACGAGAACAGACCCAGAATTGACGAAGAGGTTGGAACTTGTATTGTAACAGATACAAGGTTAAAAAGGACTATAAGGGACGAGTTACTTGATATGGGTGAGGAGATATTTATAAGGGAGGAGAGGAAGGAGGACGGAAGTTTAATGACTAAGGAGGAACTCTTTGAGAAGTACTACAAGGGAGACTACGAGGAGCTCCTTAAAAGGTGCATAGACATCCGCCTCTTTGGGGGAACGTTTGCAATAGGTGAAAAGGCGAGAAGTTATACAGGTCCCGTTCAGTTTAAGTTCGGACGTTCTCTCCACAAAGTAAGTGTAAAGCTCATAAAGGGAACAACAGTAATGCCTTCAGGAGAGAGTAAAGAGCAGGGAACTATGACAGACTTTTACGTAATTCCTTACGGGCTTTTTTGCTTTTACGGGATTGCAAATGAGAAGGCCTCAGAGGATACAAAGCTAACAGACAGCGACCTTGAGAAGATGACAAAGGCCATGTGGTTCGGAGTAAAGGAGTCAACAGACGTTATCTCTCGCTCCAAGTTTGGCCATATGCCAAGATTACTAATAGAAATCGTTTATAAAGAGGGAGAGAGGTTCCATATAGGAGAGTTAAATAAACTTGTAAACGTTGAAAAGGACGTTGACGACTTAGCTATAAGGGACATTTCTCAGCTTAAACTAAGCTTATTGCCCCTTAAAAGCGCCGTTGAAAAGAACAGGGAAAAAATAGAAAAGGTCTATTACGTAGTTGACGATAGGGTAAGCTTCGTTCAGGGCTCAAGTATTGAGGAGGTTTTCAAAGATATACCTCTGGAGAGATTCCAATGGATAGAAAGTTAGTCCTTGAGTTTAGAATTTGGGGGGAATTTGGACACTTTAAGAGGTTTTACACAACCTCCTCTCCTCTAACTTTCTCCTTCCCTCCACCGCCAACTGTAAGGGGAATGGTGGGGGCTCTTCTTGGCTTTGGAAAGGAGGAGTACGTTGAAAAGACAAACCCTCTTGAAGTTGGTATAGGAATTGAGCTTCCCGTAAAAAAGATTAGACTAGGGATTAACCTAATTGATACAAAGAGGGGAAAGAAATTTGACCCGACACTTAGGAAAAAAAACCCAAGGACTCAGGTTCTATTTGAGTTTTTAAAAGACGCCTCTTTCAGAATCTTCATATCAGGGGAAAAGAAACTTCTAAATGAAATAGTTCAACTCTTAAAAGAACATAGGACAACTTATACGCTCTCACTTGGTCTTTCTGAATGTATTGCAGACTTTTCATACGTAGGCCTTTACGAGATTGAAAGGAGCAGTAGGTCTAAAGAGATATCAACTGTAGTTCCGGTAGAAAACTTAGTAAAACTTAACTTAAACTTTAACCAAAAGGTAATGAAGGAGAAAATCCCAACCGCTATGGATTCAGACAGGAAAACTCTTGAGTTTAAAGAAGTACTCTTTAACCCTGAAGGAGGGAAACTGAAGGGAGAATTTCGGGATGTCTGGAGAATCAGAGAAACAGGAGAAAGTTTATACCTGTTTGCTTTCCCATCCAAATAGGTGCCTTAAGGATCACCTTGAAGGAGTTGAAGGGCTCATAGACAAGTATTTCCCAGTTGAAAATAAGAAATTAAAAGACTTAGCCCATAAAGTAGCCCTTTTTCATGACTTAGGAAAGTCAACAAAGTGTTTTCAGAGGTATATAAAGGGAGAGAAACCGCTATGTCCAAAGGAACATTCACTCCTTTCTGCTTTGTTTCTATACCGCTATTTAAAGGAGAGAAATAAGAACTTAACGGAAAACTTTCTTTCATTTGTAGCAGTAAAGAGACACCACACATTTCCACAGGATTTTTTTCAGGATGAGGGGGACTTTGACCAAAAATCAGTAAAAGAGCAGTTAAAACACCTTCCAGTTGAATCTTTAAGAAAGCTCGGATTTGATGGAGAATTAAAGAGCGAATTACTAAAGGACCTTCCTCAAATACACAAAGACTTTAAGCTCTTAAGGAGTCTCAGACGGTTTAAGAATAATTTGAAGGAGGAAGTAAAAGGCCTTGAACTTTATATAGCTTTCCTTTCAATCTATTCTTCCCTTTTACTTTCAGACAGACAGGATGCAGCCCGGTTAAACCCTCCTGAAATTCCAAGTTTGGAGTATGGAAAAGTTAAATCTTTCGTTGATAACTTACCTGAAAGAAATGAGATAGACAGAATTAGGAAAAAAGCTAAAGAAACAATTCTCTCAAAGGATTTTGACCCGAGGAAGAGGGTCTACTCAATAAACCTTCCAACAGGTTATGGAAAGACTTACACTGGTTTCCTATTTGCTCTAAAGATAGTTAACCGAATGAGAGAGCTCGGTAAAGATTTTAAAGTAATATACGCCCTTCCGTTTATCTCAATAATAGAGCAGAACTATTCAGTTTTGAAGGAACTCCTACTTAAAACTCACGGAAAGGCCGATTCAAATACCATACTGAAACACCACTACCTTTCGGAAATTGCCTATGAGAGAGATGGAGAGAAGTACCCAGTTGAACTATCAAAACTTTTAACTGAAAGCTGGGAAAGTTCGGTAGTAGTAACAACTATGGTTCAGCTCTTTAACGCACTCTTTCCAAAGAATAGAAGCAGTGCAATGCGGTTTTCACGCCTTCCAAAGAGCGTAATTATCCTTGATGAGGTCCAGACTATTCCGCTGGAGCTCTGGGAAATTACAAGGAAGGTCCTAATAGAGCTCTCACAGGAGCTTGACTTCTACGTTATCTTCATGACAGCGACAAAGCCAATGCTATTTAAAGAAAGCGAATATACGGAGCTTGCAGGAAAGGAGTTCTTTAAAGGGCTTAATCGCTACCAGGTTAGCGTAGATATAAAGAGGCCAAAAACGGTAAGAGAGCTAGTTGAAGAGTTTGAACCTGAAAACGGAAAAAGGTATCTGTTCATAACGAACACGATAGCGTCCTCTCAGGAGCTTTACTCACTCTTGTTAGAAAAAGGTTTTAAAGAGGAAGAGATAGAGTACCTATCAAGTGCGGTAATCCCTTACGATAGGAAAGAAAGGATAGAAAAAATAGAGAAAACAAAGCTTTTGGTATCAACTCAGGTAGTAGAAGCTGGCATGGACATAGACTTTGACGTTGTAATTAGAGATCTTGCTCCCTTTGACTCTCTAAACCAGTCTGCAGGAAGGTGCAACAGGAACGGACAGAGGAGTGGCCTTTTTAAAGTAGTTCTCCTAAAAGATGAAAAGAATGGAAGGTTTTACTACTCATACATATATGATAGCCTTTTAGTAGGCGCCACACAGGAGATTTTGAAGGGGAAAAAATTCCTAACGGAGGAAGAGTTTACCCTGCTGGTTGAGGATTACTTTAGGGAAATTAAAAATAAAGGCGTGGATAAAGAATGGATTGAGGGGCTCTTTGAAGCTGTAAAATTTTTAAGGTTCAGAAGGGAAGGAGACGAGCCTTCGGTAGAAAAAATTGAGCTCATAAGGGAGGATTTCCCTAAAGACGAGGTTTTTGTCCAGTATAACGAGGAAGCTGTTAAAGTCTTTAACGAAATGAAACGAGCCATAAGGAAGTTGAAGAGGGGAGATAGGAGAGCCCTTGGTGAAGTTCTAAGGCTAAAGCCCCTCTTTTACGACTACGTGGCAAAGGTTAACTTGAAGGGAAAGGTTAAACCACCGAAGGATGAAGAACTTTCCATCTACTACGTTCCGATAGAAAACTTGGAAGATTACTACGGAAAAACTGGTTTAAGGGAGCCTGAGTTAATTTGGTAGATTTAAAAAAGAGCCCTGTAAACGGAACTTTAATTTGGTACTACTACATCTGCAAAAGGGAAACCTGGTTAATCTCCCACGGAATAGAACCTCCACAGGACGAGGATAACATCTCAATAGGAAGGCTAATCCACTTAGAGTACTTCCCAAAAAGTAGGAAAGAGTTTTTTGTTGACAGCAAAATAAAGATAGACATTCTGAAAAACGAAAAGCTGATAGGTGAGATAAAAAAGAGCTCCCGATACTTAAAAAGCGCAGAAATGCAGCTTGCCTTCTACCTCCTCTATCTTGAGGAGGTGAAAAACTTGAAACTTCAGGGGATTCTCATAATTCCTGAGGAAAGAAAACAAGTACACATAGAGCTAACAGAGGACTTAAGAAAAGATCTTCTAAGAGCAGTAAAGGAAATAGAGGAGATAGTTAAAAGTGAGAAAATACCAGAGTTAAAAAGAACTCCTTACTGTTTAAAGTGTGCCTATAGAGAACTCTGCTGGAGCTGATTATGAAAAAGAGCCTTTATTTGTTCTCTTCTGGAAAGATTTTTAGGAGGGAAAATACAATCTGGTTTGAGAGCTTAGAGGGGGAGAAGAAGCAAATACCCGTTGAGAGCATTTCTGAAATTGAGGCTTTCGGAGAGGTTGAGGTAAACAAAAGAGCTCTTGAATTTCTATCATCAAAGAAAATTCCGCTTCACTTTTACAACCACTATGGCTATTACGTGGGAACTTTCTACCCAAGAGAATACCTAAATTCAGGTTATCTACTTGTAAAACAGGTGGAGCACTACTCGGACTCGGAAAATAGGCTTTTTATAGCAAAAAGGTTCATTGAGGGAGCTCTCTTTAACATACTTAAAAACCTTAAGCGGAGTGAAAAAGAAGTAAGAGATTTTGTAGAAGAGATTGAGGAACTCCAAAAACTCGTTGAACCCTCTCCAGACGTTGAAAGTCTGATGGCTGCTGAGGGAAACGCAAGGAACTACTACTACGGAGCCCTCTCAGAACTTATAAAGGGTTTCCCCTTCAAGAAGAGGACCAAGAGGCCTCCGGAAGATGAAATAAACGCCTTAATTAGTTTTGGAAACTCGCTCATTTATACTCAAGTTCTATCTGAAATCTACCAGACTCACCTTGACCCGAGAATCGGATACCTCCACCAGACAAACAACAGAAGCTTTTCACTGAACCTTGATATTGCCGAGATATTCAAACCCCTGATAGTTGACAGAATAATACTCTACCTAACGAATAAGAGAATCCTGAAAAAGGAAGACTTTAAGAGGGAAATTGGACTGTGTTACCTATCAGATAGCGGAAAGAGAAAGTTTGTTAAAGCTTTTGAGGGAAAACTCTCATCAACCATAAAGCATAGAAAGCTCAACAGGAAAGTTTCACACAGACAGCTGATAAAACTTGAGTGCTACAAGCTAATAAAGCACCTGATAGGAGATGAGACGTATAAACCTTTAAAGGCCTGGTGGTAAAAATGTTTGTAATTCTAGTTTACGATGCTTCTGCTAAGAGAGTTCAGAAGTTCTTAAAGATTTGCCGTAAATACCTTGTTCACGTTCAAAGGTCCGTTTTTGAAGGGGAAATTACAGAGGCTCAGCTGAGAGTTCTGAAAGACGAGCTATCCCGAATAATGGACGAAAACGAAGATTCGGTCGTAATCTATACTTTTAGAACAAAAAAGTACTACAAAAGGTTAATAATGGGGCAAGATAAACCCTCTTCAGACAACTTTAACTTCATTTAGTCACACATCAAAATTCTTAATCACACCTTTCAAGAGCTTGTATTTCTTATTTTTAAGCCATCCACATTAGACTTTCATAAAGTTCTTAATTAAGATGTGTGACTATTGATCCCTTCTTCGCAATTTTGTATACTTAACGAAGAGCTTGTGGTTCTTTGATTATTAGAATACGGTAATAAACGGGTTTTTAGCTTTCCTTTAAGGAATTGAAACGCCGATGTCCCTCTTTGCCGTGCGACACTCTCAAAGTTTTTAGCTTTCCTTTAAGGAATTGAAACACGCTCTTCAAACTGGAGACTTAGACACCGTTCTAGTTTTTAGCTTTCCTTTAAGGAATTGAAACTGCTCATAACCACGACACAAACGCTCATCCTAACCTGTTTTTAGCTTTCCTTTAAGGAATTGAAACAATGTAAAAATAGGGATTTCGGCCTCTAAACGGGTAGTTTTTAGCTTTCCTTTAAGGAATTGAAACAATGTAAAAATAGGGATTTCGGCCTCTAAACGGGTAGTTTTTAGCTTTCCTTTAAGGAATTGAAACAATGTAAAAATAGGGATTTCGGCCTCTAAACGGGTAGTTTTTAGCTTTCCTTTAAGGAATTGAAACTAGCCTACCTTGAGTTCCTCAGCTTGAGCTCCTCCTAAGTTTTTAGCTTTCCTTTAAGGAATTGAAACGGCGTCTTGCTATTCAAGGTGTGAGTTTTCTTCTCTGTTTTTAGCTCTTCTTTAAGGAATTGAAACTCTAGCTTCTCCTGATTTAGGACTTTTATTTTTTGGTTTTTAGCTCTCCTTTGCAGTTATTGCTAATTTTTAAGTTTTTTCTGCAGTTTCTTATAAAATAAGTATGTATTGTGAAAACCGCGGCGCTTGTTTCGGTTTGAACCTCTAAATATAACTACGTCTATTCCAAGTTCCCTACAGATAGGGCAGGAGCACTCTTTCCAGATTCTGCTCTTTAAGAGTTTTAGGTAGAGCTCCCCGTACCTATCTTCCTTAAACTCCTCCCTGAAGAAGAGTTTATCGTAGGCAATTATCTCCTCAACTAAAGCCTCAACCTCCCTTAAAGTTCCCCTGTCGTACTCCCTCAAACCCTTCAGAATTTTCTCTTCCTTTTCTTTTAAGTCTCCGAAGCTCTCCTTTAACCTCTTCCTGAGCCTTGGATTTGAGGAATCTGGAACCCTGACTGAGGCGTACCACTTACCGTCAACCCCAAGGTAGTTCTGCCTTGCCTTAAGCCAGGCCTTTCTGTAGTAAGAGGCGCTGTCAAAGCTGTAGACCCCAAAAGATGCCATTTTAGGTAGGAGCTCCTCCCTTAAAACCCCAAGTAGGTGAACTTTAACCTCTGATAGGTCAATCTCCCTGTAGAGCTCCTCAAGAAGAGAAGATATGAAATCGGTGTTCCTTGGAACTAAACCGCCCACTGCTACATACCTGTATCCCATCTTTACGAGCTCTTTAACGCTGTCAACGTAGGTTTCAACAGAGTACCCTTGGGCTGCTCCTACCGGAGTAAAGGGAGCTCCTAAACTCTCCTTTAAGAACTCCTCAGCGTTTTTAAGGCTTAATTCCCTCCTCCACTCAAGCTCCCTTTCAGAGAGGGTTAGCTTTACTTTCCTTCCTCTTGCAGGCTTTGCATCTGCGAAATCAAACTTATCTACATCCTCTTTTTCAACCGTAATGACTTCACTGCAGATGTGGTCAACAGAGATTCCGTAGTCAAAACCGAGCTTTGAGTAGATTTCAACTGCTTCAAAAATCTCAATCTGAGGCTCTTTACTGCTTACGTAAGTGAAGGCTCCGCAGTCTCCCAAAAGGGGAAAGGAGGAAGGGAGTTTTAAATACTTTTTAATGTTCTTATAGCCCCTAATTGTCGGCCTTCCGTTTTCCCTAATGAGCCTTAGCTTTAGCTTAAAAACTCCGAGGCTAACGAGTATTCCGTCGTAGGGAGGAGGGTTGAAAATCTCATGGGCAAAGAGGGAGTTTTTAAAACCGCCCTTACCGTAGGTATCCTTAATCGGGTCAAAGTCCCTGTGAACCCAGTCCTCCCAGTAGGGCATAAAGTACTTCAAGCTCTTCTCCGGTCAAAAAGTGTGGGGGAAATTATCTCAAAGAGGAAAACTTTTCACAGTCAAACCTAAAGTCACACTGGGAACAGGTTTTCTTATCAATCTCTTTTGGGAGCTCCCACTTTCCGCTCTCTTTTGACTTTTCTATTTTTTTTACTATCTCAGAGAACTCCTCAATAAACCTCTCTACCTTCTTAATTGTTTCTTCCTCTGTAAAGTCAATCTCGTAAAGTGGACTACCGTTTTCCTTAACAAGCTCGTTCATAAATAAAAGGACAGCCTTTTTTGGATAACTCCCGTTTTTCTCCTTAAAGAGGTAGCCGTAAACGAACATCTGCTTTTCGTAAATCTCCAACTTCCTCTTTCCGTAGGGAGTTGAAGGATCTGGCCTGTCCATTCCCTTATAGTCCCAGATTTCAAAGTCTCCATTCTCTTCTTTTAGGGCATCAACTATCCCGTAGAGGATAAACTCAGAGAGCTCCTTAACGAGTCTTAGTTCGGCCTCAACGATTTTCGGGATAAACTCCTCTCCGTAGAGGCGGCAAAACTCCTTTAAGATTGAAATTACCTTCTCCCTAACCTTTGGAGAAGTCGGCCTTATCCCCTCTGCCTCCATTGAGGTTTCAACTTTTCTGAAGATTTCCTCAACTTCATCTAGGGAAATTACTCTTCCCTTAATCCTGTAAATTGAGTGGGCCCTCTTTAAAAACCTGTGGATTACGCTACCGTACCATTCCTGAGTTGGGTTTGAGGGGGAAAAGCCGTAAAAGCGGTAAAGGCCGTACTGCCTAGGGCATATGGAGTAGGATATAACATCTCCGGTAATGGTGTAACGCTCCTTTACTTTTCCCTTATTTAAGGTTAACTTCTTGCCTAACCTTTTACTGAACCTCTCCAGCCCTTCAACTATCTCTTCCGGCCTCACTTTCAAGCCTCTTTATGAATAAATTTTTGAACTTTGAGTTTCCGTCGTGGTCAAATCCTGGGAAGGCTGCGCTCTTCCACGGTCTCTTTTCATCGTAATCAATTCTATCTTTGATTAAGATTACAAGGGCGTAAATTGCCCTTGAGTAAGCAACGAAAAACTTCTTTACAGCGTCAATCGCACTCCTTTCCCAGGAGTTCTCCACCCTGTACGGAAGGAAATCTTTAAACAGGTCCTCAAACTTTGAGAGCCTCATATCTGAGGAAACTCCGTCAACTTCCCCAACGAGGACTATGGGAAACTCAAGGCCCTTTGACTGGTGGATTGTCATGAGGGGGAAGTAGCCCGGCGGAACCTCCGGGAGCTCCTCCTGGTCAACCTCTCCACCTATTAAAAGGGGAAGGAAGGAGCGGTAAAATTCAACAAAGCTTAAGAGCCTTGAAGTTATAAGTCTCAGCCACCTTTCCCTTTCCTCACTACTTAGACCTTCAGGCTCTTTAACATCAAGGGAAAGCTCCTCTGAGAGCTCCCTTAACTTTTCCTCAAGGTCCTCAAACTTATCAATCTCTTTCCTTGCCAAATTCTCAACTGCCGAAATGAGCTGACTCAGCCTTGCAAGGTTAAACTTTTCAATCTCAGTTAGCTTTTTAAATTCTCCTATTAAAGGGGGAATTAACCTGTAAAAAGCTTCAAGTATTGAGAGTTCCCCCTTTAAAAGACCTCTCTTTAGTTCCTCCAAAAGGTCTTTCGGAAAAGAGGAATCTTCCTTTCCAGCTTTAAGGTTTAATAGGAGCTCCTTATCCATAGAGGTAGGAGGGGGAACGATTCTAAGGAGAGCTCTAACGGTTGTGTAAACCTCTTTCCTCTCCTTAAAGGCCTTTGAGCGTGGGTTGTAAACGCCTATTCCCTCCTCTTCAAACTTCTCTCTAATAAGGGCTGCTAATGTTTTCTTGCCCTCATAGTCTTTCTCTCTCGTGCTGGGAAGGAGGAGAACGGCGTCTGAGTAGTCCTCAATTACCCCCCTATCCTTTAAGGACTTTACAAGTTTAGCTGTAAAGTCGGCGAGGAGCTCGTTGCTTCCCTTAACTTCAAATACTGCCCCTTTTAGCTCAGAGAATGAGTCTATTCCTGAGTTCCATAGGACCTTTTTATCCGTTGAGAGTTTTTTCCACGTCTCTGAAAACTCCTTATTCTTCCTGTGCTTTTTCATGAAGTAGTTTATAAATGCGACTATTGACTTATCTGAACGGTAGTTTTCAAGGAGCTTAACGGTTCCAGGGTTTTCCTTGGAATTTTTTAATAAAGCTTTTTTACACCTTCTCTCAAAATTGATGAAACACTCAACTACTGCTCCCCTAAACCTGTATAAGGCCTGGTAGTCATCCCCGACAACCGTAAGGTTTTTACTGCCCTCTGCAAGCTTAAAGTAGATTTTCTCATCAATCGGGTTTGTATCCTGATACTCGTCAACCAAAACTGCCCTAATTCCCGGAAAGTAATCACTACCGTCTCCGTTTAGAAAGAGCTCCCCCTCCTCACTCTTTAAAAACTTGTAGAACATCCTCTCAAGGAGTGAGTGGTCTAAGAAGCGGTTATTCTTTGCAACTTTTACGTACTTTGAGTAAAGATTTCCCACTTGAGCTAAGACCTCGTTGGAGCTCTCTTTAAGACTCTCTTCTGAAACCATGTTCTGAGTGAGGAAGTCAAAGAGGAAGGAAAGGAGGGAGAGCCTACTTAAGGGAGTATCATCCTCTCTTTTAAAGGCCTCAAAGAAGGGGCCCTCTCCCCTTTCAATCTCTTCTGAGAATTCCCTATATATGAAGAGCTGTCTCTCAAAGTCGCTTATGAGCCTGTACTTTTCGTACTTCCCGTACTGGAACTCGTCCATAACCCTTGCTGCCAAGGAGTGGAGGGTTCCGCAGTATAGCTCGTAAGGTTCAAGGGAAATAGAGCGGTTAATCTCCTTTAACTTCCCACAGTAGGAGACAATCCTTGATAGGAGCTCATTTGCTGCTTTACGCGTAAATGAAACTAAGAAAATTGACTTTGGAGGAAGGTTTTTAACCGTCATAAAGTAGAGAGCTCTCAAAACTAAAACTTCAGTTTTTCCAGAACCTGGACCTGCAACGACCTTTAGGGGTTTTAGAGGATAGGAGATTGCCTTCTTCTGGTTTTCGTTTAACCTCTTACCCGAAATCTCCTCTACTACTTCAAAGAACTCATCCTTACTTAGAAATCCCAAAACCAGCCTCCCTCAGAACTTTGGGGAGAAGGCCTATTCCCTCCATATTTCCCCTTCCGAAGGAGAGAAACTCAACTCCTGCTTCCTCTGCAGCCTCTTTGAGGCAGTCGTAGTAGTCTTTCCTTGCTCCTCCCCTAAAGTAAACAACTGCGTCAAAATCCTTTAAAACTTTAACTAACTGTTCTTTTAGTTCTTTACACCTTTGAGGGTTCATTACCCTTTCATAAGGTTTAATTACTTCATCTCCAGGAACCAGGCCGTACTGAGCACTCAGAATAAAGAAGGGGACTCCAAGTTCCTTTGAGCGCCTGTAAAGGTGCCTTATCCTTGCGCTCTTATAGAGCCTTCCTGCAACTTCTGGTTTATCTTCCTTCTTTCCCCCACAGGCGGTTATTAGGGCTACTTTCCTCTGCAAACTTCCCCCTTAAAGCGGCACTTTGCTCCCTGGTAGGTATCTCTCCTTTCAAACTCCCTTCTTATTTCTTCTATCACCCTGTGCTTTTCCCTCTGGGTGCACCATGAAGGGCCGATTAGAATATCGGGTGGAGCTTCCCCGGTTATTCTTTGAATTACCGTACTTTCCGGGAGCCTCTCTATAAAGTCAACAACGAGTTTTACGTACTCTTCAAGCTCTAGTAACTTAAAGGGCTTTTCCTTATAAATCCTAGCAAGTTCTGTCCCCTCAATAACGTGTAAGGGATGAATCTTTACTCCATCAAGCCTTAGAGAGGCTATGAAGTCGGCAGTCTCCATCATGTCTTCGTAGTCTTCAGTTGGAAGACCTAAGATTGTGTGGGCACAGAGCTTTATCTCAGGGTAGTTCCTTACCCTTAAAACTGCATCAACGAAGTCTGAAACTCCGTGCCCCCTGTTCATGAACCTTAAACTCTTAAAGTGGGAGCTCTCAAGGCCAAGCTCAAGCCAAACCAGGTATTCATCTGTGTAGGAGCTAAGGAGCTGAAGGACTTCATCGGGAACGCAGTCGGGCCTCGTTCCGACTATGAAACCAACAACTTCTTTAAACTCCCTTACAGTGTCGTAGAGCTCCTTCAGAACGTTAACGGGAGCGTAGGTGTTTGTGTAGGCCTGAAAGTAGACAAGGAACTTCTTAGCCCCGTAGCGGCGGCCTACCCTCTCCATTCCTTCCCTTATCTGCTCCCTTACGCTGAGAGCTCTCTTTTCAGGCCTGTACTCTGAGCCTGAATAGCAGTAGATGCAGCCACCTTTTCCCTTCGTTCCGTCACGGTTGGGACAGGTAAAGCCTGCATCTACCGTTATTCTAAAGACCTTCTCTCCAAAGGTTTCCTTCAAATACTTAGAGTAGGAGTAGTACCTCTCCACTACTCTTCCTCTTCCTCCTCTTCAAACTCAATCCCTATTGGAATAAACTCTGCAACGTCCGAAAGCCCCCACTCTTCAAACTTCCTGCTACCTTCCTCCTCACACTCAATAGGAACGACGAATATAAATCCTTCTCCTGAACGGCGGCAGTGCTCTGCGATCGCCTTTGCCTTTTTCTCGGCCTCTTCAGTGTTTAAGGTGTTGCAGTCTTCAAGCTGAACTGCAACCTGTTGCCTCTCTCCCTCTTCGTTCTCATAGACTGCAAGGAAGTCGGGAAGGTACTCCTCTCCCTCTGCTTCAGGTTCGTAGATTTCAAAACCCTCCTCTTCCATGAGGATTGCCATGAGCTCCATAAGCTCTTCTTTCGTTAATCCTTTTTCCATCTCTCTCCTCCCTTGAACCTTTAAAGTTAACTTATTTCCTTAAGTAGTAAATTACAATGAACAGTTCATATAATTCCAATTAAGTTTAAAAGCGAAGAAGGGAAGATGATAAGCTCTACGAACATTAAGGCCAAAACTCAGGAACTCTTAAGGCCTTTAGCCCAGAATTTAGAAAGTATAGGGGTTACTCCTAACGCCATTACCTTTTTAGGATTTATTCTTTCTTTACTATCTGGAATACTCATCGGAGTTGGAGAAGTCCTTTCAGGAGCTCTCCTTTTCACACTTTCAGGCCTCTGTGATACGTTGGACGGGATTTTGGCGAGGGTTTCGGGGAGGAAGAGCTCTTTTGGAGCTTTTCTAGACTCCTTCCTTGATAGGTACTCAGACTTCTTCCCCCTTGCAGGAGTATGCTACTTTGCCCACGTTAATCAGGATTCCCTTCTCTTAGTTTTAACCCTTTTAACTATTGTAGGCTCTTATGCGACCAGCTACGCAAGGGCAAGGGCGGAATCACTGGGGGTTGACTGTAAAGTCGGTTTAGTTGAGAGGCCTGAGAGGTTCTTCATCCTCCTCTTTGCCCTCTTCACGGGGTACCTACTTCCAACTTTAAGTGTCCTCGCCGTCCTCACGAACTTTACGGCCTTTCAGCGCCTAATGTGTGCAATGAGGGAGCTCTCTTGAAGAAGTTCATAGTTTTCCTCCTCCTAATAGGGGTTGCTCTTTCATTCTTCTACGTAAGGCAAGAGCTCTTTAAAGAACGATACGTCTCCCTCTACTTTGAGGTAAAGAGGGGAGAGACGCTAAAAGAAGTGGTAGATAGGCTCTCAAAGGAAGGGGTTATAGATGAGCCGACCTTTCTGTACTACTTTGGAAGGTATAAGGGAATAGAGGTAAAGAGCGGCTGTTACGACATTAAAGGGAAACTCTCACCGGTTGAAGTTTTAAAGGAACTAACAGAGGGAAGGCCGTGTTTAAAGTCATTTACGATAGTTCCCGGCTCTAACATCTTTGAAGTTGATAAACTCTTATCTCAAAAGGGTTTTTGTAGAGAGGGGGAAGTCATAAAACTATCAAAAGACAAAAGTTTCCTCAAAGAGCTTAAAGTTCCCTCTCTTGAGGGATTTCTATATCCGGATACTTACTTCGTTAACAGAGATAGCTCCTGCAGGGAAGTTCTAAAGGTGGCCGTAAGCAGGTTCCACAGTGTAGTTGACCCCCTTTTTAAAGACTACGCCCCTCCTGACAGGGTTAAAAAAGCCCTTAAAGACGTTGATTTAATCAAGATAGTTACGGTTGCTTCAATAGTTGAGAAGGAGACTTCACTTAAAGAGGAGAGGCCCTTAATTGCAGCAGTTATATACAACAGGTTAAAAAGGGGTATGAAAGTCCAGTGCGACCCGACCGTAATCTACGCTTTAAAGTTGAAAGGAGTTGAAAAGGAAAGGCTCCTTTATAAAGACTTAACCGTAAATTCCCCTTACAACACTTACCTGTACGGTGGCCTTCCGCCAGGACCTATCTGCAACCCTTCACTCTCTTCAATTGAGGCAGCCCTATACCCGGCAGACGTAAACTACCTCTACTTTGTTGCAAACGGCCGTGGAGGACACACCTTCAGCCGGAGCTATAATCAGCATTTAAAAGAGGTGAGGAAGTATAGAAAATGGCTAAACGGTTCGTAGTAGAGAGCTCAGGGGAGAAGTTTCCCTTTTCTAGGGGCGTTCTCGTCCGTTCACTAACTAAGGTGGGACTATCGGTTGAGGATGCTTATAGGGTTGCAGACCTTGTAGCTCAAAAGTTTAAGGGAACGATAACTACAGAGGAGCTTATTGAACTCGTCTATAAGGTTTTAAAGTCCCAGTTCGGGAAGAAGGTGGCAAACCGCTATAAGAGGCTGGTTAAGGAGAGGGAAGTTTTAGTATGTGAGGAGTGTGGCAAATCCTTCTCCCCATTCTCAAGGGGAATACTAGCTTCGTCAATCCGTTCTGCAGGTGTTGATATTAAGGAAGCTTATGAGATTGCTAAAGAGGTTTACGACTACCTCGTAAAGAGGGGGCTGTTTCGCATCAAGCGTTCTGAACTTAGGGAGCTTACCGCAAAGCTCTTAAAGAAGAAGTTGGGTGAGGAGTTTGCTCAGAGGTACCTCCTGTGGAGGAAGGCTAAGAGGTTTGATAAGCCGATAATAATTTTAATTGGAGGGGCAACCGGAGTCGGGAAGTCAAGGCTCTCAGCAGAGCTTGCGGGAATCCTTGAGATTAACAGGATAGCCTCAACCGACTCTATAAGGGAAGTTATGAGGAAGATGGTTTCAAAGGAGCTTTCCCCATCCCTCCACGTCTCATCTTACCAGGCTGGAGATGAGATTCCCTACCTTAAAGAACTTCCAAAGGAGGAGAGGGTAATCTACGGCTTCCTTGACCAGAGCGAGAAGGTCCTAACTGGAATAGAGGCAGTAATAAACAGGGCGATTAAGGAGAACGTTAGCCTTGTTGTTGAGGGAATCCACCTAATACCTGGAATAGCGAATAAGTTCAAGAATAAGGCTTACGTTGTCCACATACTCCTTACAACTCTAGACGAGGAGATGCATAAGAGCAGGTTTAAGTCAAGGGAGAGGAGCTCCCAGAGAACGAGCAAAAAGTACCTGAAGAACTTTAAGGCCATAAGGAGAATTCAAGACTTCCTCTACCAAAAGGCGAAGGAGACGAACACTCCGGTAATTGAGAACATTGACTTTGACCAGACTAGGGATAAGGCGCTTGAGGTCATAACGGATAGACTCGTTGAGTTAACGGGGGTTAAGGCGTGAACACCTTAATCTGGATTGGTACAGGAGGTTTCTTCGGGGCAATCGCCCGCTTTTTAATTTCAGGGCTAGTTCAAAAGCACTTTCAAGTCCCGTTTCCGGTGGGAACTTTAGCGGTTAACGTCCTTGGAAGTTTCCTAATAGGTTTTTTTGTCCTCCTTTTTGAGGAAATAATAGCTCCTCAGTACAAAGGGATGTTAATAACCGGTTTCCTCGGTGCCCTTACGACCTTCTCAACTTTCAGCTATGAAACTTCAATCTTAATCCTTGAGGGAGCTTACTTGAGAGCTCTCTTAAACGTCCTCCTCAACGTCCTCCTCTGCTTAACTGCAACCTTCCTCGGTATGTGGACCTTTAAGACACTCTTTAGGGGACTTTAAAAGGTTGCTACTCCCTCCAGTTTGGAATTTCTTAAAAAGTAGAAAGTTTAAAAGGAGGGAGAGATGTTGCTTGACTTTGAAAAGGGAGAGTTCCTCGTAAAACTTGCAAGGCTAGCCGCTGAAGAGTACTTGAAGAGGGGAGTTAAGATAGAACCTCCACCAAGCACTCCTAAAGAACTGTGGGAAGAGAGGGGAGTTTTCGTAACCATAAAGAGGTACCCAAGCAGAGAACTTAGGGGCTGTATAGGGTATCCGGAACCCATAATGCCCTTAGTTCTAGCCACTATTGATGCATCAATAAGTGCCGCAACGAGAGACCCCCGCTTTTACCCAATGAGGCCTGAGGAGCTCCCCCACGTAACCTTTGAAGTAACAGTTCTAACTCCCCCTCAGCCAATTAACGTTCCACCTGAAGAACTTCCAAAGGCTATAAAGGTTGGACGTGACGGCCTTATAGTAAGGTGTGGGATGGCAAGCGGACTTCTCCTTCCTCAGGTGCCCGTAGAGTGGGGCTGGAACGAGGAAGAGTTCCTATCTCAAACCTGTATGAAGGCGGGCCTTCCTCCAAACTGCTGGCTTGACCCAAGGTGTAAGTTCTATAAGTTTCAGGGACAGATATTTACAGAAGTTGAACCCTACGGGGAAGTTGTGGAGGAAGAAATTTCTCCATAGGAGGTAAGGCTTGGAAAACTGGATACTTGACCTTTTAGTAGCACTACCGGCAGTTCTCTGGGCCATAACTATCCACGAGTTTGCCCACGGGATCGTAGCCTACAAACTTGGAGACCCTACTCCAAAACTTCAGGGAAGGCTTACACTGAATCCCCTTGCCCACATTGACATTTTAGGTTTCGTTGCCCTACTGCTGGTTAAGTTCGGGTGGGCTAAACCTGTAATGGTAAACCCGAGGAACTTTAGAAAGCTCGGACCTCGCTGGGGAGAGGTTGCAGTTTCAATAGCAGGGCCGATGGCTAACTTCTTAAGCGCCCTGGTTTCGGCACTCCTACTAAAGTACTTTCCCTTTGAGTTACTTCCAGTTGGCGTGGCCCAGCCCCTATTCTTAATCCTCAAGTACAGCCTCTTTATCAACGTTGCCTTTGGAGTTTTTAACCTCCTTCCGATTCCACCTCTTGACGGAGCAAAAGTCCTTGAGGCCTTTCTTCCTTACAACCTGTACTTAAAGTACAAACAGATAGAGCCCTACGGTCCAATTATTCTGATAATTCTAGTTATCAGCCCGATTCTCAACTGGATATTAGTCCCCCTCGTTAACGGAATGGTCAAGGCAATTCTCGTCTTAACCTAATTTAAGGTGAACCATGATTTTTAAAGAGATTATTAAGAAGAAACGGGACGGTTTTGAACTCTCCAAAGAGGAAATTTCCTTTGCCGTTAACTCCTACACTCTCGGCCAGACGCCAGACTACCAGATGGCCGCCCTCCTTATGGCGGTTTTCTTAAAGGGAATGAGCTACGGCGAAACTCTCCACATGACGGAAGCAATGCTAAAGAGCGGTAAAACGGTGGAGCTCTCCCTTGAAGGGCCAATAGTTGATAAACATAGCACAGGAGGAATAGGGGATAAGGTCTCTATCGTTCTAGCCCCCGTCCTTGCAGAACTGGGTTTTAAAGCTCCACTCCTTGCAGGAAGGGCCCTCGGATTTACTGGAGGAACTATAGACAAGCTTGAGAGTACGGGATTGAAGGTGGAGCTCTCAGCAGAAGAGATTGAGGAAGTGGTTAGAAGGTTTGGCTTTTCAATTTCAGCCCAGACAAAGGAGATTGCACCGGCAGATAGGAAGATTTACGCCCTGAGGGATGCAACAGCAACGGTTGAAAGCATTCCCCTAATAGTCTCTTCAATCCTCAGTAAGAAGTTAGCAGTGAATACTGAAGCGATAGTTTTTGACGTAAAAGTTGGAAGTGGCGCCTTTATGAAGGATATGGAGAGTGCTAAAGAACTGGCTCAGGGCCTAGTTGAAGTTAGTAAGCTCTACGGTAAAAAGGCTGCAGCTTTGATAACCGATATGAACCAACCTTTAGGAATCTATGCAGGAAACGCTCTTGAAGTGAGGGAGAGCTATGAGGCCCTCTCAGGGAAAATTTCACAGGACCTCCTTGAGGTAGTTTCATCCTTAACTGGAGCCCTCTACTTTTTAACGGGGAGGGGAAGGTTTGAAGAGGGAAAGAGGGAGGCAGAAAGGGTAATCAGAGAAGGGAAGGCCCTTAAAAGATTTAAAGAGTGGGTTGAGTACTTGGGAGGAAATCCCTACCCCGAAGTAAAAGCTAAGAAGTTGGAAGTTAAAGCTCCCTATAGCGGTTACGTAGCGGCAATTAACGGGGAAGAACTGGGATGGTTAATTGTAGAGCTTGGGGGAGGAAGGAAGAGGGCAGGAGAGGAGATAGACTACTCGGTAGGACTCTCCTTCTCAAAGAAGGTTGGAGATAGGGTAGAGGAAGGTGAGTTAATCGGAGAGATTTACTGTAATAGCGGAAGTGAAAAGGAATTTATAGAGAAATTCCTATCGGCTTACACCTTCTCTGATGAGCCTACTCAAAAGCTTAAGCTAATAAAGGAGTTCATCACCTAGGGCTTGTAATTAGAGATACTGTATTTTAGATTTCATTTAACTAAGATCGTATTTGGAGGAAGTATGTCAGCAGAAGTAATTAAAAAGGCATCAGAGCTTGCTCAGGCAATTGCTGAGTGTGAAGAGCTTGCAAACCTTAGGGCTGCAGAGGCAAAACTTCAGATGGATCCTGAGGCGAGGGAGCTCCTAAGTGAAGTCCAAAGGCTTCAGCAGATGGCCCAGATGTCAGGTTCACCTGAAGCAATGCAGCAGCTTGAAGAGGCCTTCAATAAGTTTGCGGAAAACCCGGTTGGTAAGGAGTACTTAGAGGCAAACCAGAGGTTCAGCCAGATGCTTGAAACGGTAAACGCTCTATTACAGGAAGCCATTGAAGGACCTAAACAGCACGGCCACGGCTGTTCAGGGTGCTCTGGTTGCGGAATGTAGCTAATAGGCCGCCTTTGGGCGGCTTTAAACAACCACCAGTTCAGGTTTTGAAAAGAGATAGCCTTGGGCGTAATCAACTCCAATTTCTTTTAGTTTCTGTCTTACCTTTTCAGAGCTTACAAACTCAGCTATAACTTTGATTCCTAAGGAGTGTGACATACTTGTTATTGCAGAAATAACCATTTCAGCCTTTTGAGAGCCGGTTTCAAGCTTTTGAACGTAACTACCGTCAATTTTTAAAAACTTAACTGGAAAGCTTTCAATGAAGTCAATTAAATTTGAAAAAGAGGAATATCCAGTTCCAAAATCGTCCAATGCAATATTTAATGAAAAATCTTGAAATACTTCCTTCAAAAGACTGTAATCTTTAACAACTGCTTGTTCTGTTATTTCAACTCCTAAATTCATTTTATTCGTTAAAAATTTGAGGGTTTCCATGATTTCTGATCTAGTAGAGTTAAATTTCAATGTCTGGGGAGAAATATTTATAAATATTTTTTCTCCTTTGAATACTCTATAGTTTTGCTTAAGTTTTCTTAAAACTGCTAGATCAAGGAGGTGAATTAGCCTGAAGTTATAGATTAGATCTATAACTTCCCCTGCAGGGATTATCCTTCCATCTTCATGAACAAGTCTGAAGAGAATTTCCTTATGGATAACCTCTCCGGTCTCTATTGAATGAATACCCTGTACAGCAAGGGCAACTTTCCCTTCTTCCAATTTCTCTTTCAGGTAATCAACCGTGCTTATAAAGAGTTGAACGTTCTTAGATTCTATAAGCTCCTTAACGTTTAGAACTAAGAGTTCTTTTGGGTTTTCCTTACTTAACCTTCTCGCATATTTAATCAAATTAATAGCTTTTTGTTTATCTATTTTGGCGTTAGGAGGAAAAATTAATAGGAATCCAGAAATATCCGGAATAGGAACTAAAGAGGAAAACTTACTATAAATTTCCTCCTTCAAGCGGGAAAATAGCTTCCTTTGTTTATCTATATCAGATTCGTTAATACTAAACTTTATTCCACAAATTAAGCCATCCACACACCTTAGAACGTTATGTTCACCAAAAAAGGCCTTTAATTCATTGGTTATTTCATCTAAAATCGTATTCCCAGTTCTAAAACCATAAACTTTATTTATGTAGGAAAGCTCTAAGGGATTGAGAATTAAAAGTGTAAATCCATTACTATCTTTCACGTTTTCCTTTATCAGGTAGGAAAGGACGTCTTCTGAAGTCAGCCTGCTCAAAACCGATTCAACGCTCGCAATTCCATCGTGTAGTTTCTCAAAGAGTAAATATATCTCTTTTAATATCAAATATGCAGGAATAAAATTTTTATTTTTTACGTAATCTGAGAAGAGTAAAAAGTAAACGTGTATAAGGTTATGAATCCTCTGGAGCTCCTTACAAGTCTTTAATTTACCGCATCCAATTTTAAAATCAATGGAGCTGAAAATACTCTGGAGCTTACAGTCATCTCTAATAGGGATGCTCCTATCTTCACCCTCTATTAAACTTTCAACAGTGTATAGCCAAGATATAAGACTTTCATCTACAGTTCTCGTAAAGCCAAAAGTTTTAACTGGAATTAGTTTCCTCTTTTCTTTAATAGAAAGACGAATGAAACTATAAGCTAAAAGGTTTGTAAGTTCCTCAACGAAGGAAAGAACTTCCTCAGATAGTTCAGCCGGAAGACCTTCTGCGTTTATTTTAATTAGAAAGTTTCTAACTAATTTGTTAATTATGTCAATTATAAAGGCAAGACTTAAACCCTTCTTGTAGAAAAGTGACGTTAGCTTTAGAACCTTCCTTTTAAAAACCTTTTTATTTGTCTTAAAGTCCTTAAAAAGTTCTTTATACTCCTCCTCAACTTTTTTACAAAAGAGATTTTCATTCTTGATTCCAAACTTTTCTTTGGTGTAGGAGGATAAAGAATCAAGGTAGGTTTTGCATATGCTCTCAACAAGGTTTGGAAATTCATCTACTATCATACTTCCCCCTGTCTATATTCTAACCCAAACCCCCCTCTCCTTAAGGTATTTCTTTAAATCAGGGATTGAAATTTCTCTAAAGTGAAAAACTGATGCTGCAAGGACTGCATCAGCTTTTCCCTCTGTAAGGCCCTCGTAGAAGTGCTCCATTTTACCTGCACCGCCTGAGGCTATTACGGGCACAGAAACAGCCTCAGAGACCGCCCTTGTAAGCTCAACGTCATAACCGGCTTTGGTTCCATCCCTATCCATTGAAGTTAGCAGTATTTCTCCTGCTCCCCTATCAACAACCTCCTTTGCCCACTCAACGGCATCAATTCCCGTTGGAGTTCTTCCTCCGTGGATGAAGACTTCCCACTTTCCTGGGGCTACTCTCTTTGCGTCAATTGCAACTACTATACACTGAGATCCGAAGAGCTTTGCCCCTTCGGTGATAAGTTGGGGATTTTTTACCGCAGCAGTATTTATTGAGACTTTATCTGCTCCGGCGTTTAATAAGTTCCTTATATCCTCAACGGTTCTAACTCCTCCTCCAACTGTAAGGGGCATAAAAACTTCCTCAGCAGTTCTCCTAACGACGTCAATCATTATTCCTCTCTTTTCGTAACTGGCGGTAATATCAAGGAAGACGAGTTCATCTGCTCCCTGCTGGTCGTAAACTTTTGCATTTTCAACCGGGTCACCAGCATCTATTAAGTTAACGAAATTTACGCCCTTAACTACTCTTCCCTCTTTAACGTCAAGACACGGAATTATCCTTTTCGCAAGCATTTGGAAGCTCCTACTAGTTTTGTTAAAACAATTATAGAATTAAGAATATCAGTATCTCTATCCTTTTAGAAAACTAGAGGTAAAAGAAGTCGAAAAAAGTGAAAGTTTCTATTTCTAGCATAAAATTCCGATAAACTTTAGAAGAAGTAACAAAACTTTTTTAGTTTGACTCCTGGAGTATTTCTTTAATTAAATCTTCAATCTTTTTGGGTTGTGTCAACAATTCTGTGTAAGCCATTAGGAGTACCTCCTGAGGAATATCTCCTGAATCTCTTCTCTAGCTTCACTACCCTGCTAGACCATCTGTCATTAAGCATTACTACCCTGAGATGAACAAACTTCTCAACAATATTAACCGACGGCAAAGCTCCTATTACCTTAACCCTCTTCCGTATCTCCTTTATCGTCCTCTCTATCAAGTTTGTTGTATATATCACCCTCTGGATAGACTCAGGATACTTGAGAAAAGTAAGGAGCTTGTAAAGCTCCTTCTCCCAAGACTTTACAACCTTGGGATACTTTAACCCCCATCTCTCCTTGAACTTTTCAAAAACTCTTAGAGCCTCTTCTTCCGTGGAGGCTTGATATATTCTCTTTAAGTCCCTTGCTATCTTCTTTCTGTCTTTAGTTCTTACTTTGTTAAGAGTATTCCTCACTTTGTGAAGCACACACAATTGAAAATCTGCTATTGGAAAATATTCCTTTATCCTCTCTTCAAGGCCAATAACTCCATCCGCCACAAAAAGGAAAACTTCCCTTACTCCTCGTTCATAGAGTCTTTTTATCATTTCCAACTAGCTCTCTGCTCCTTCCGAGGGGTTGACTTCAAAGTCAAGTATTTCCTTGTAACCTCCTTCATCTATACCAAGAACGAAAAAGACTACCTCCTTTTCAACAGTATCTCTCCTGACCGATAGCCACATACCGTCAAGCATTATCACTGCATATCTCTTCTTGAGTTTCCGCTGTTTCCATTTACTTATCTCATTTACCATTATTTTGCTAATCTCGCTAATTGTTGAAAGCGAGTACTTAAGCTCAAATATGCTTTCAAGAGTCTGAGCTACTGCTCTTGCACTCATACCAGAAGCAAACATTTCGAAAATTAAGTCCTCAAGGTTGCTCTCTCTCCTCTTGTAAGGTTCTATCAATTTGGTTCTGAATTTTCCTTCTCTGTCTCTCGGAATTTTCAGGTTTTTCAACTTTCCAAGGACAGTATCAAGGTTTCTGGTATAGAAACCGTTCTTCGTTCCTCCGTATTCTTTGATAGATACTTCTCTTTCAGCCACCATGATGGATTCCAATGTTTGTTTTGCTATTTCTTTGATGAGGTCTGGTAAATTCCTCTGTAGTTTCATTTTTCGCCTCCTGGGGTTGGTATTTATAGGGTATTCCCCAGGAGGTTACTCCATTTTCTCAGCTTACACAAAATATCGTACACTACTGAGTGCCCTGCCAGTGCCCTCTCCACGAGGCTTTAGTTCGGCTCGCTCCGACCCTACCATCCATAAGATGGGTGATCCCTATAGCTAATCTTTGAGTTTTCCTTTTCAGAGACCACTCAATAGCGAGGCTGGCATTACACCTTGCTATTTCGCTCATCAATACCTTACGGCATCGCTCTGTATCCCCTCCCTTACGGAAGGGAACTTAGAGCGTATTTTTAGTTAAATAAGATGGGTTAACGGAATATCAAACAGTAATTACTAATGTTTCTTTTGGTATATAACCCCCTGTATACATATTCCAAAATTATAAGCAAAAGACGTTTTTCTCTAATCTTCAGAGAATACTCTTAGAAACATCTCATGTAACAAAACCTCGTTATTGTATTCAAGAGCGAAGTCCATAGGGCTAGCACCAAATTTATCCTTATTAGTAACGTAAGCACCTTTTTCTATTAGCAATAACGCTAATTCTGTATGTTTACATTTTGTAGCCCAATGTAAAGGAGTCCATCCTCTTTTATCTTTGGCATTAACATCAGCTCCTTTGTCTAGTAATAGTTTCGCTATTTCTACATGGCCAAAGATGGCAGCAAAATGTAAAGGTGTTCTTCCGTTTACATTTTTGACATTAACATCAGCTCCTTTATCTAATAAAAGTTTTGTACATTCTCTTCTATTGTTTCTAACAGCATGATGGAGAGGAGTTTCTCCATATTTATCTTTAGCGTTAACGTCAGCTCCTTTATCTATTAATAGTTTCGCTATTTCTGTATAACCTAAGCTTGCTGCTCCGTGTAGAGGAGTGTAATTATCTTTATTTCTAGCATTAACATCAGCTCCTTTTTCTAGCAACAGTTTCATTGTTTCTATATCCTCTTCTTTAATAGCTTGATGTAAAGTCATAATCTTTTTCCCTTCCGGCATCCTTTACCTCCTTATTTAAAATTCCATATTTTCAATCTCGTCCTCTCCTGTTATTTTTACAAGTTCCTCAACTTTTTTAATCACTTTTTCTCCTAATTCCTTCTTTATGGAGTCAAGCGCTTGCCTACTAATTTCTTTTATAGCTCCCTTCTCAACTAAGTATTCAAACACTGACTTTCCTTTTGAATCTTTTTTAGTTAAATCTTTCTTAATATCTCTTATTAAGAGAAAACTAGTAAGTCTATAATCAAGAATTTTCATCTTCTCTTCGTATTTGGTGACCAATTCCTTAATTGCTATATCTTTAATTTTCTTTCTAATTTTGCTTTTTGTAATTTTCTTTGATGAAGTGCATTTAGGTAATTCCTTCGGAACAGAAAAATTAAAATCTTCGTCAGGCGGTTCAAAGGAAATTGCCCACCTTATGAAGCTAGCATTTACGGTTATTGGGACGTTAAAGTTTTGAAGTTCCCAATTTATCGCTCTGTTAACTTTTGAAATTATTTCTGTTAATCTTCTTGCTCCTAAATACTCCTTCTTGTTCATCTCTTCGCATACTTTTGCTACTTCAGTCAATGCATTCGATTCAACTATTACTAATTTATCTTTTAGAATTTCCGGAATATTGAAATTCTTAACTTTGAGTATCTTTAAATAATTTTCAAATTGAAGTTCTTTTATTCTTACTTTCACGTTCAATCTTCCCTTTAATTCCGGAATGAAGTCTTCCGGTGAATGCTGTGAAAAAGCTCCTGTAAGGATGAAAGTGATATGGGAAGTATCAATCTTGCCGTCTTCAGAAGTTATTAATGCCCCTTCAACCATCGTTAAAATGAACTCCTGGAGGGGACGATAGAAAGAAGCACCATCATCTCTTTCTTTAATTAAGATTTTATCAATCTCATCAATAAAAACAATTCCAAAAGGTTTTCTTTGAAACGAAGATTCTGGTATATCTTCAACTTCATAGAATTTTTTAACTTCTTCAATTACGTAATTAATAGTTTCTACTGCATTAATAACTTCTTTTCTATTTCCACACTTTGCAAGGATGTATTCTACCACTTCCTCTTCTTCTGAAAAGACGGTGGCGGCTGCAAATTTCAAAGCTATGCTAAATTCAAAAGGTGAAATACCAAGATCTTTAAGTATCTCAAGTGCTTTTTTTCTGTAAAGAAACCTTTTCCTCTGGTCACAAATTCGGTTATAGTGTTCGTGAGTTACCACTTCTTTAAAATCAACGGTAACGATTTCTTGGGGGTCTCTTCCCCTGTAACCGGTTAGAGTGAAATCTGACATCGTCGTGCGAAGGAATGGAACATTTATTATTCTGCTAATGTTCCTAGCAATTTCGGTTTTTCCACTTCCTGTCGGTCCCATTAGTAAAATGTTATTTCTTTTCCTTGGCTCTTTAAGAGCAAAAGCTTCAAAATTTTCGCACACTGCTGAAGTTATCTTTCCAATTGCTACGTTTTGACCTACCACAAATTTACTCAGCTTTTTAGTAAGGTATTCACTTGCAAACGCTAACATTGCTCTTCCTCCTCCATTAGGTAATAAATTTTCTCGTAGGGTATTTGCTTTTTAGAGTTAAGGTACTTTAAGATCTTTCTTCTAATCAGCTTTCTCCCCTTTTCTAAGAAATTTTCTGAATCGGCTTCTTTTAGTATCCTCTCCAGATCTTCAAATAAGAAAAGTTCAAGAAGTATTTCTCTCAAGTCATTTATGCTGAGAAATTTATCGCTAGATGAACTTCTGAATTCAGCCATTAACAACTTTCCAAGCCTTTCCATTTCCCTAAAAGAGAACTTTTCAGGATCGAGGCGAATTATCGCTATATCTTTTTTTGGAACGAAAAGCTCATATTCAGATATTTCTTCACATATTATTGCTACATTTGAAGTTCCTTTTCTTTTAATGGGAATTAAAATATCTCCTTTCTGGATTAGAGGAGAACTGAACTTATCTTTCTTCTCTATACTGCTTAATACCAATTTCTTTTCATCATCGTCTGTTATTTTCTCTCCGGTCATTAAATCTTCTCTTACTACAAATAAAGATTTAAGTTCATTCATTCCTACCTTTCTTATTTGATTGAAATTGGAAGGAGTTATCTTACGTTGCGGAGGTATCTTCTTTCCCAATGGAGAATAGATAACCTTAAAAGGTAAATTTTCTTTAGGAAAGGAAGAGGCTTTTAATTTTTTTCCTGTAACGAATTCCGTTAAGGCTAAAATAAAGCTATCCTTTGGAATTTCTTTCTTAGGAAATCCCCTTCTAGCTTTTCCATTAAAAATTAATAACGATTTCCCATCGTCTAGGTAGTACACTTCTGTACGAAAGTCTTGCTGAAACAGTTCTTGGAACGATTTATTTGACTTTAAATTAAAGCTAAAATTAGAACTTCCAATGAAAATTCCATAAGGAAATTCTTTTTCTCTAAGCAGTTTAAAAAGAATTGTGCTTAAGAAGATTTCTACGGAGAATAAACGATGGGATAACACTCTGTTCTCTATCTTTTTGTTAGGGTCAGGGCGGTAAAGAAGGCCTGGTGCAGCTATTGGAATAATTTTTTCCTCAAAATAAAAGGTTTCCATTTCAAGTTGACCTTCATACAAATAGGGGATTTCCTCAATATTAATTGAAAGATAACGTTTTTTTTCAAAACCTGGATAAAGTTCAGGAAGTATTATTAGAGGTATTTTTCCGTTTTCATCCATAATGTTAATTACTTTCTCAAGGAAATCTAAATTAGGTGGAAATTTTTCAAGGTGCTCCTGTATTTTTTTTATTCTCCGAAGGGCTGAGCGAAGTGAAGCATCCATTTCTTCTCCTCCTATGTTTTCAGCCCTTTATGTTAGTTTTCCTTCACGAGGAAGAAAACAGTTGAGATTTCAACTGTTATTAGCAGTGGTGATTAATCCAAGATTTATAAAAGTCAACGGTTGAAAGATCAGCTGTTGATTCCCTTTAAAACAACAGGCTATCTTATCGATGCCCGTCGTACCCTCCCAAAGATTGCACCTCCCCATACCCCAGTCGTCTGACTGGGGACTTTTCTAGGAGGAATAACTTGGCACAGCTGCCAAGTTTCTATAGATAGTAGGCCTATAGAGTGGAAAATAATTTCACTGTGGATTCCTTCGTTAAAATAGAAGTTACTTACTGCTATCTAACCACATGTGAAAGTTACCTGTGGGAGTGTTTATGAACAGTTTAACGTTTGGGTTTTTCTCTAAGCTCTCAGCTATTCTCTCTTGAACGTCAAGCTCTCTCCACTTAAGGATATTTGGAGTTATTGAGCGGGAAATCATCTGGTTGGCTTGGGCTTCTGCCTTTGCCTTCTCAAGGCGGGCTTCTGCTTCAGCTTGAGCTTTTATAACCTTTTGTATCTTTTCCGTTTCGGCCTGTATTCTCTTTACTTCCTGTTCCCTCTTGGCCTTCTCCTCAACGTACTTCATCCTTTCTGCTTCTTGCTTTGCTATCTGAACTTCTTTTATCTTCTGCTGAATCTCCCTTGGAAGGAGGATATTTCTGAGCTGAACTCCCACAACCTGAACTGCGCCGCCAGATTGAACTTTTATCTCCTTCCTTATTCCCTCCTCTATTCTCGTTGCAATTTCCGGACGCTTAGTCGGAATCGCCTCGGCGGGGTAACTGCCAATAACGTCTCTTACAACTTCCCTTACAACCGGGTTAACTAGCTTCTCCTGCCAGCTCTCTCCCCACCTCTGAAGGGTTTCTGAGGCCATATCAGGAAGGAGTCTATACTGAACGGTAAGCTCAACGGCAATTGGAAGTCCCCTTTCGTCAAGGACAGTTATAGCCGGCTTGTTTATCAGACCCTCTTCGTCAACTTTATCAACCTTTCCCTTGTAGTTTATTGCGTGGACCTTAACGTCAACTTTCTTTATCTCCTGTACAAAGGGAAGTTTAAAGTGGAGCCCCGGAGGGAGCTCCCTATCGTCGTACTTACCAAACGTAACTTTTACACCGACGTTTCCACTCTCTATAGTCTCAAAGCTCTTAAAGAGGGCAAAACCAACTAATGCAAAGAGAACTAATAGGAATGTTCCGCTTACCTTCTGAAGGTCGTTCATTTCCTATCCTTCTTAGGGTTTAAGTAGTCCTCTACTCTCTTTATTGAGCAGAGCTTTCCACACATGGTACAGGTCTTTTCGTCTTCCTGAGGCGCCCTTTCTTCCCTGTACTTCCTTGCAATTTCGGGGTCTATTGCAAGCTCAAACTGCCTTTCCCAGTCAAGAGCCTCCCTTGCCTTTGCCATTTCAATATCCCACTCAAGGGCTCCAGGAACTCCCTTAACTATATCTGCAGCGTGACCGGCGATTCTTGCTGCAATGACGCCTACCTTTACGTCCTCAACGTCTGGAAGTGCAAGGTGTTCTGCAGGAGTTAGATAACACAAAAAGTCTGCTCCTGCCCTTGCTGCAATTGCTCCGCCTATCGCTCCCGTTATGTGGTCGTAGCCTGGAGCTACGTCTGTGACTATCGGGCCTAAGACGTAGAAGGGAGCTCCGTGGCAGAGCCTCTTCTGTAGAGTTATGTTAGCCTCAATCTGGTCAAGGGGAACGTGGCCTGGCCCTTCAACCATAGCTTGAACGTCTGCCTCCCTTGCCCTATCAACGAGTTCTCCGAGGATGATGAGCTCTTCAATTTGGCACCTATCGGTTGCGTCGGCAATACAGCCGGGCCTCATACCGTCTCCCAATGAGAGGGTGACGTCGTACTTCTTTGCAATTTCAAGGAGGCGGTCGTAGTGCTCGTAGAGAGGGTTCTCCCTCTCGTTGTAAACCATCCACTCGGCAATTAGAGCTCCGCCCCTTGAAACTATATTCATTATCCTTCCTTCTCTCCTCAACCTCTCCAAGGCACTTAGCGTAACTCCACAATGAACAGTTATAAAGTCAACTCCGTCACGACAGTGCTTCTCAATAACATCAAAGAGTTCATCAACGGTCATCTTTCCTATAAAGCCGTGCCTTTCAGCAGCCTCCTTTGCAGCCTGGTAGATTGGAACCGTTCCGACCATAACAGGAGAGTTCTCAACTATGGCCTTCCTGGTCTTGTCTATGAACTTTCCTGTTGATAGGTCCATTACAGCATCTGCACCGTACTTAACTGCAACCCTTAACTTCTCAAGTTCAAGCTCAATGTTCTCAATATCTCCACTGGTTCCTATGTTTGCGTTGACCTTTGTCTTTAAGCCCTTACCTATGGCCCTGGGAGTAAAGTTCTCCCTCTCCCTATGGTAAATGTTTGCAGGAATTACTATAGTTCCTTCAATCAGACCCTCTACTATATAGTCAACGTTCCTCTTTTCGTACTCTGCACAGTACTTTACCTCTTTAGGAATCTCTCCCCTTTTAACTAGCTCTACCAAAGTGGCCATTATGCCTCCTCATTTGAATTTAATCTGTTGGCTATCTCGTCTGCTACCTTCTTCCCAGACATTAGCATTCCGCCAAACACTGGTCCCATCCTGTGACTTCCGCAGGTAGCGTTTGCTGCCATTCCGCTTACGAAAATTCCCGGAAAGACCTCCTTGCTGTTCTTAACGGTGTCCTCTTCCCCGACTGAAGCCCAGAGGGGCTTTTCACCGACAACGCAACCGGTTTCGGTGTTTAGCTTTATTCCGGCCTTCCTCTGGAGGGTTGAGACAACGTTTGCGTCGTGGCCGGTTGCGTCAACGACGTACTTAGCGGTAATAACGAGGGGGTCTACCATCATGTGGGTAACGTCTGCAGCGGTCCAGTTTACCACTAAACCGCAGACCCTATACTGGCCGTTAACTTTCTTTAGGACTACATCCTCGGCAGTAATTCCGTTAAAGACAACAGCTCCAGCCTTTACTGCCTGTGAAGCTATGGTGGTAGTAGCTTCAACGGCATCGGCAATGTAGTAACCGGGCTTAAACTCCCTGTATCTAACGCCAAACTCGTCTAAAATTTCCCTTCCCATCTCCTGAACTACGATCTCGTTGAAGAACATTGCTCCTGCCCACATTCCGCCGCCGATTGATAACTTCCTCTCAAAGATGGCGATTTTAAAGCCCCTTTTGGCAAGGTAGTAGCCTGCAACTAGACCTGAGGGCCCTCCTCCGACGATTGCAACGTCTGTTTCAAGGTATCTGTTTAGCTTTTCCATGAATGAACTTACAATTGCCTGGGAAATTACTACTTCGCTTAAGTTCTGGTTTTCCATAGATTCCTCCTAAAAGGTTTAGTTGCTCCACGGGGGATGTAAGGAGGGAAAGAGCGGGAAAGACTCTTGCCGCTCCCTACGCCGGCATTACCCGGTTCAGGTTCCAGGGGTTCCCGCCCGGTGCGGGCGAGTCTCAGGAGCCCAGCTCCACCCCCGCGGCCTAACAGATTTTATTCTATATTTGTTGAGAATGATTTTCAATTAGCTTTGAGTGATAAGCCACTGAAGGGCTAGATAGCTCTCAACTGCAACACCGACCGGTAGGGCATCCTCGTCTACATCAAAGCGGGAGTTGTGGAGAGGGTAAACTGTTCCCTTCTCCTCGTTCCGAATTCCAAGCCTTATGAAGGTTCCGGGAACGTACTGTAGGTAAACTGAGAAGTCCTCTCCTCCCATCGTAGGCCTATCAAGGATGATGACCCTTTCTTCACCCAGGAGCTCCCTCATCTTTCCAATTGCAAATAGAGTGACCTTTTCGTCGTTTATTAAAGGAGGAGTTCCCTCCTCAAACTCAAACTTGTAATTACCTCCGTAGGCTTCAGTAACTCCCTTCAGAGTTCTGTTTATTAACTTTGGGAGGTTTTCCCTAACTTCGTTGTTCAGAGCTCTAACGGTGCCTTCAAACCTAACCTCATCTGGAATGACGTTCTCTGCAAATCCGCCCTCTATCTTTCCGATCGTTAAAACTGCAGGTTCTAAAGGGTCAACGTACCGGCTGACTACGTGGTGGAGGGAGGTTACTGCCTGAGCTGAAATTAAAACAGGGTCTATCCCTTGATGGGGACGGGAGGCGTGAGTACTTCTACCCTTTATCTTTACTCTGAATACGTCGGAGGAAGCTAAAAAGGGGCCGGGCTTTGTTCCAACGTAGCCTGTGGGAAGGTCTGGGAAAACGTGGAGTCCAAAAATTGCCGAAACTTTCGGGTTTTCAAGGACTCCATTTTCAACAAGCCACTTTGCACCCTTACAGTCGTGCCTCTCCTCACAGGGTTGAAATATTAGCTTTACGTTCCCGTGGACCTTCTCCCTCAGTTGACACAGGACTTTAGCTGTTCCAAGGAGCATTGCCGTGTGGGCATCGTGGCCGCAGGAGTGCATAACTCCCTTTATTTTTGAAGCGTAAGGCTTTCCGGTTTTCTCCTCAGTCGGAAGGGCGTCCATGTCGGCCCTTATGGCAACTGTTGGCCCCTCCTTTTTCCCCTTTATTAAACCGATAACTGCAGTTGAACCAGCAAAGTTCTCAAGAACTTCATCAACTCCGAACTCCTTTAACTTATCGGCGACGAACTCTGAAGTGTTGAACTCCCTTCCTGAGAGCTCCGGGTACATGTGAATGTGCCTTCTCCACTTAATAACTTCGCCTTTTATGTCCTCTGAGAGTTTAAGGACTTCATCTTTTAGGTTTTCCATTTTGAGCTCCTTGAAAGAAGTCAATCGCAAATTTAAAATTTAACCCTACTAAATGTCGGGAGGATAAATGTTAACAGAGGATAAGATAAAGGAAATTTTCCTTAAAGCAGATGCCTTCTTAGAGGGGCACTTCCTCCTTTCAAGCGGACTACACAGTCCTTACTACCTCCAGTGTGCAAGGGTTCTCCAGTACCCTAAGTATTCAGAAATCCTCTGTAAGGAGCTTGCAAGGAGAATTAAGGAAAAGGTAAATGATTTTGACTTCGTTATAGCTCCTGCAATCGGCGGAATAATAGTTTCTTACGAGACCGCAAGGCACTTGGGAGTTAGGGGAATCTTTGCAGAGAGGGTTGATGGAAGACTAACTTTAAGGAGAGGCTTTGAGATAAAGCCAGGTGAAAGGGCCGTTGTTGTTGAGGACGTTGTAACGACTGGAAAGTCTACGAGGGAGACTATAGAAGTTGTAAAGTCCCACGGAGGAGAAGTCGTAGCAGTTGGAAGTTTAGTTGACAGGAGTGGCGGAAAGGTTGACTTTGGAGTTCCGTTTACAACTCTCTGGAGGTTAGAGGTTCCGGTTTACCAGTCTGAGAGCTGCCCCCTGTGTAGGGAAGGAAAGGTTCCGCTTGTAAAGCCTGGAAGCAGGAATATTCCTTTAAAGTAGAAGGAGATAGATGAAAATCTTTAAGCCTTTTGAGGTAGTTAAAGAGGAGCTCTTAAAGGCAGAGGAGTTCTCAAGGGAGCTCCTTAATAGCAGAGTTGACCTTGTTTTAAGGGCCGGCGGTTACATCCTTGACAGCGGAGGAAAGAGAGTAAGGCCCGGTTTAACAATTGTTTCAGGAATGCTCGTAGATGCTCCCCTTGAGAGGTTAATTCCCGTTGCAACCGTAATGGAGTACATGCACACGGCTACACTTTTACACGACGACATAGTTGACGGAGCAAAGCTGAGAAGGGGAAGGCCTTCTGCTAACGTGGTTTTTGGGAATGACGTTGCGGTCTTAGTTGGCGACTACATGTTTGCAAAGGCAATTTACATCTTGGCAGTTTACGGTGGGGAGGAGGTCCTAAAAGTTGCCTCAAAGACTGTTCAGGATATGGCTGAGGGGGAGCTCTTTCAGCTTGAAAAGATAGGGGATGTGAACTTAACTGAAGGTGAGTACTTTGACATAATCTACAAGAAGACTGCATCCCTCCTTTCAACGTGCTGTGAGTGTGGGGGGATAGTTGGAGGGGCAAAAGAAGAAGAAAGAAAGGCCCTTAAGGACTACGGGACTTTTATAGGTTATGCATTTCAGCTTGTTGATGATGCCTTTGACTACGTTTCAGACGAAAGGACGATTGGAAAACCTGCTGGAAACGACATAAGGGAAGGGAAGGTTACGTACCCTCTCCTCTGGTCTTTAAAGCAGGCAACTGAAGGGGAAAGGCAAAAAATAGAGAGGGTTTTGAATAACCCAAACCCTTCAAAGGAAGAGGTAGAGTTGGTTAGGAACTTCGTCCTTGAAAGGGGAGGGGAGAGAGCAACCTTAAAACTTGCCAGGGAGTACGTTGAAAGGGCAAAGGAGAGCTTAAAAGTCTTTCCCGATTCAAAGCTCAAAGAGGCTCTATACGAAATTGCGGATTTTATAGTATCCCGGAGCCTTTAAATATTTAAAAACAGTCCATTAGTATAATGTTTCACATAGGGAACCTTTAAATGGAGATTCAAAATGTCACAGAATCTAGACTTAACAAAACCTATAGAGCTCGGTCCAGAGGTTTTCTGGGTAGGGTACGTTGTTCCTAACGACCCGTTCCAGTGTCACACTTACCTAATTAGGAACGGTGAAGAGTCTATTCTGATAGACCCGGGGAGTATGATAACTTTCCCGATAGTTTTAGAGAAAATTTTAAAGCTGGTAGAGCTCAAGGATATAAAGTACATAATATTCCACCATCAAGACCCTGATATAACCGGTTGCTACAACGTTTTAGAGCAGTTATTCCCTAATCCCTCTAAGGAGAGGTTCGCAGTAACCCACTGGAGGGCAAAAACTCTGCTTAAACACTACAAGTGGAAGACCCCTTTTTATTTGGTTGATAAACACGACTGGAAGCTCCAGGCCGGAGATAGGCTTTTAGAGTTCGTCTTTACACCCTACGCCCACTTTCCCGGAGCCTTCTGTACTTATGACCCTAAGAGTGAAATACTCTTTTCAAGCGATATCTTCGGGGCCATATCCGATAAGTTCCAGCTCTTTGCTACCGACGATGAAGAGTACTACCAAGGAGTTGAGCTTTTCCACAAACACTACATGCCAAGTAGTGCAATTTTAAACTATGCCCTAGATAGAATAATGGAAAAAAATCCAAAACTAATTGCCCCTCAACACGGAAGTATAATAAAAGAAGATATGATTATTCCGATAGTTAACAGGCTCAGAAAGCTTGACTGCGGCCTCTTCCTCCTTCAAAAGGGAGGAGAGGACATTAAAATCCTCAATAAAGTTGATGAATTACTGAAAAAACTGATAAGGAACATACTCTCAAAGAGCAACATTAAAACCCTTTTACTGGAAGTTTTCCAAGTTCTAAAAAGTGAAATTCCTCACCTCTCAAAGCTTGTTATAGTTTCAGATATACCGATAGATAACAAGAACTTCCTGTTAGAGGTAACAGATAAAAAGATTGAACTTGTTTTCATCCCGAAAAATTACGAACTTAAAAACTTTTCGTTTAGGGGAATTTTGGAAACAGAAACAAGTAAGATAGGTACCCTCTACCTCTTTTCCGAGAAGAACTTAAGCCGTGAAGAGCTTAAGTTCCTTGACCTCCTTTACAGTCACATAAAGTATCCATTATCCATAAGCCTTGAGAAGGAGTTAACAATTGAGGCTTTAACGATAAAGAGCAAAATTTTAGAGGAACACGTCTTCAAAGATCCCCTTACAGGTCTACACAATAGGGCATACTTAAAGCGTTGTCTTGAGAGTATGGATAAGGACAAGCCTGTGTCAATCATAGTAATAGACATTGATCACTTTAAGTCAATAAACGACACCTACGGCCACCAAATTGGAGACTGTGTACTGAAGGAGCTGGCCAAAATTTTAAGGTCAAACTTCAGGAAATCTGACTGCGTAATCAGGTACGGCGGAGAGGAGTTTTTGGTAGTCCTGAATAACTGCGACTTAGAGACCGCCTGTAAAAAGGCGGAAAAGTTGAGGAAGGAAGTTGAAGAGCATACCTTCTGTAAGGAAGAGGGGCTTAACCTAAAGGTTACTATAAGTGCCGGCGTAAGGCAGGTTCTAAACTTAGAGAACTTTAAGGAGGAGTTTGACAAGGCTGATAAGGCCCTATACAGGGCCAAGGAAACTGGTAGGAATAGAGTGGTTTGTATTTAAAAACTTTACGGTAGGGGGATTTCCTTTACGAAATCTCTGTTTTCCTTGTGCCACTCTACGGTTCTCCTTAAACCTTCCTCAAGGGGAACTTTAGGTTCCCAGCCTAAAATTTCCTTTGCCTTTGTTATATCGGCCCAGGTTGCTTTGAGGTCTGCCTTATGGAAAGGTTTGTAGATAATTTCTGCCCTCTTGCCCAAGTACTCCTCTATTAGCTTAATGACCTCTTTCAGCTGGTGGGGTTGATTACCACCGAGGTTTATTATCTCGTAGCCGGTCTCTGTCTCGTAAGCCCTTACTGTTCCCTCTGCTATGTCGTCGACGTAAGTAAAGTCCCTACTTTGGGTTCCGTCTCCGTAAACAGTTATGGGAGCTCCCTCATCTATCCACTTTATAAACCTGAAGATGCACATATCGGGCCTTCCTGCCGGTCCGTAAACCGTAAAGTAGCGAACAACTGTAACGTCAAAGCCGTAGAGGTAGTGGTAGGTATAGGCCATGACCTCTGCACCCTTTTTACTTGCAGCGTAGGGGGAGATAGGAGTGTTAACTGGGAGGTCTTCCTTAAAGGGCATCGGCTGGCCTGCGTAGAGTGAGGAGGTTGAGGCAAGGACAAACTTCCTTATTCCGAACTCCTTCATGAGTTCAAGGAGGTTTAAAGTTCCCATAGTGTTAGTTGATGTGTAAACGAAGGGATTTTCTATGCTGTACCTTACTCCTGCCCTTGCTGCTAAGTTTATTACACCTCCGATTTCGTTATCCTCAAAGATTACCCTCAAAGCTTCAAGGTTTTCTATGTCAACCTTGTAGAACTTGAAGTTTTCATATTTTTTTAAAACGTTTAGCCTGTACTCCTTCAACCTCGGGTCGTAGTAGTCGTTAAGGTTGTCAACTCCGATTACACTGTAGCCCCTTTTGAGGAGCTCCATTGCCGTCTTAAAGCCTATAAAACCGGCTGCACCGGTTAAGAGAACGCTTTTCACTTCAGGCCTCCGTGCTATTTTCAGTTGATGTAATATTACACTACTTGAGCAGAAGAACTAACTGGAGGAATTGATGATAAGAACCCTAAAGCTAAAGGGTTTTAAGTCCTTTGCGGACGAAACGGAGATAAGGTTTACGGACGGAATAAACTGTATAGTAGGTCCTAACGGCTGTGGGAAGAGTAACGTAGTTGACGCCCTTAAGTGGGTAGTTGGAGTGACGAGCGCTAAAGGAATGAGGGCGGATACTATCAAGGACGTGATTTTTAAGGGTTCTGAGGGGAGAAGGCCCGCAAGGAGCGCTGAGGTAAGTATCCTGATTGAGCAGGACGACCTTTTTTCAGGGGGAAGCGGCCTTACAGAGGTAAAAAGGAGGATAAACTCTAAAGGAGAGAGTGAATTCTTAATAAACGGTAGGAAAGTAAGGTTAAAGGACGTCCACCAGCTCTTTACGTCTTTAGGCCTTGGAAATAGGGACTACGCATTCCTTGAGCAGGGGCAGATTGACAGGATTCTCAGGATGAGGCCTTCCGAGAGGAAGGTTCTAATAGATGAGGCCGCAGGAATAACGGCTTTTAAGGAGAAGAGGGAAGAGACCTTAAGGGAGCTTGAGGAAGCCCAGCAGAACCTTGAGAACGTAAGGGGCGTAATAGACGAAGTTGCAAAGAACTTAAGGAGCTTAAAGAGTCAGGCTGAGAAGGCAAAGAGGTTCACAGAGCTTAGGAAAAGGGAAAGGGAGCTGGAGCTCTCCCTCCTCGGATATCAGCTTAAAAAGGTCAGGGAAGAGAGGGCAAAGCTTGAGGGGAGTATAAAGGTTTTAAGGGAGGACAGGAGCTCCCTCTTGAAAGAGGTTGCCTCTCTTGAGAACTCCCTTGAGGAGGAGAGGAAGGAGCTTGAGGACTTAACCCAGCAGGTAAAAGAGCTCAGCAAGGAGCTCTTTGAAGTTGAAAAGAGTAAAAAGGAGGCCTCAGTAAAGAAGGACTTCCTTGAGAGGGAGATTGAGAGGCTTATAAGGGAAATTGAGGACAGGAGAGTGGAGAGGGAGGAGAAAGTAAAGAGGTTGGAAGTAATAAAGGGGGAGCTCCAGGACCTCTGCAGGCTTGAGGAGAGCCTCCTAAAGGAGGTTGGGGAGATAGAGGGAGAGGAGAGGAAGTTAAAGGAAAGTTTGAAAGAGGTTGAGGATAAGAGGAGAAAAATTGAGAGTGAAAAGTTAAAGAAGAGTAGGGAGGTTTCGGGGGTTAACGCTCAGATAACAAAGCTACAGATGGACCTTGCAAGGGAAGAGGAAAGGGGAAGTTCCCAGAAGAGGTTCCTTGAGAGGCTTCCCTCTGAAATAGCCCAGATTGAAAGGGAGATTGAGTACTACTCCTCCCAATCCGATAGGATTAAAGGAGAGATAGAGAAAATTAAAGGTGAAATAGAGAGGGAGAGAGCCGAGCTTAAAAAGAGGAGAGAAGAGAGGGAGGAAATCTTAGAGAGGTTAAACGACTTTGAGGAGGAGCTCTCAAGGAGGAGGAGGGAGGTCTACCAGCTCAGGGCGAAAGTTGAAAGCACGAAAAAAATACTTTCATCAATTAACGTTGGAAAGCTTGAGGAGAAGATTATAAAGAGCGGAAAGGCCGGGAAGGTAAAGGGATTCATCGGTCCGATAGTTAACCTTATAGAGGTTGAGCCTGGATTTGAGAAGGCCGTTGAGAGCTTCCTCTCACGGCTTGGAGCAGGGATTGTAGTTAAGGACTTTGAAACTGCAGTCTGGATAGGAGAGAGGATAAGGGGAAACGGGAGGGTCTATATTCTATCGGCATCGGTTAAGGAAATTGAGACTCCGGAAGTTGAAGGAGCGGTTAAGTTAGTAGATAAAGTTAAGCCGAAAGATGAAAGAGTTAAAAAACTCCTAAAGTCCCTCTTTTATAAGGTTTACTATGCCCCTTCAAATGCCCACAGGCTGGCAGAGGAGAATCCCGATTCAGTCTTCGTTGATGAAAACCTCAACCTCATTTCTGGAAAAGGCTCTCTCGTAGGGAAGTTTGGGGGAAGTTCACTTTTAGAGCTTGAGAGGGAGCTTAAGGAGACCGAGAGTGAACTTAAGGAGAAGGAAGGAGGTTTAAAGGAGTTTGAAGGAAAGGGGAGCTCCATCAGAAAGGAGTTAACCGAAGTTGAGGAGGAAATAGAACTTTTGAAGGAAAGGATAAGGGAGAAGGAGAGCCAGCTCTATAAACTTGAAGTTAAACTCAGCGAAAACCAAAAGAGGTTAAAGGAGGTAAAGAGGAAGAGGGAGGAGCTCCTTGAAAAGAGGAAAAAGGCTGAGGAAATCCTCTCTTCGTTTAGTAGGAAAATAGAGCTCTTTAAGGAGAAGATATCTCAGCTTGAGGAGAAAAGGAAGGAGTTACTCAAAGAGCTTGAAGGACTTGAAGAAGAGCTGAAGGGAGTTGAAGGAAGGGAGAGGGAGTTAAGGGAGGAGCTCTCAAAACTCTCCTCTAGGAAGGGCGTTCTCCTTGAGAAGTTGAGGAATTTGAGGGAGAAAAAGAGGGGAAAAGAGGGAGCTTTAAAGGCTATCAGGAAGGAGATAAACCATTTGGACGATAGGATATCAAAGGAGGAGAGGGAACTTGAGAAGGCTAAGGAAGCCTTAAAGAAGGCGATAGAGATTCTCTCAGGAGTTGATGAGGGGATAGAGGAGATAAGGAGGGAGCTCTCAGAGGTAGAAAATAAGAGAAACGGACTCCTTGAGCTAATAAGGGGTAAAGAGGAGGCCTTAAAGCAGAGGAACAAGGAACTCGGAGAGGTTTCAAAGAGGTTAAAGGAGACAGAGGTCTCCCTTGCGAAGCTAACGGTTCAGGAGGAGGAGTTAGTAAAGAAGGTACTGGACCTTGATTCTTCCGTTTCAGAGGCCCTTGAGCTTGGAGAGAGGGTAGAGAGTGAGGAGGAAGTAAAGAGGGAGTTGATTAACCTAAAGGAGAGGTTAGGGAAGATTGGAGCAGTTAACCTACTTGCAATTGAGGAGTATGAGAAGGTAAGGGAGAGGTACGGCTTTATCCTTGAGCAAGAAAGAGACCTAATTGAGTCAATAAAGAACCTTAAAGAGGCTTTAAAAAAGCTTGACGATGAGATAGAAAAGCGCTTTATCTCAACCTTTAGTGCCGTTAACAGGCACTTTAAAAACACGATTAAGAGAATCTTTGGTGGTGGGAGCGGAAGGCTCTACCTTACAAGTTCTGAAATAAGTGAGGCAGGACTTGAAATAGAGGTTAGGCCGCCGGGGAAGAAACACTCAAACATTAACCTCCTCTCGGGAGGGGAGAGGACTCTCGTTGCAATTGCCTTCCTCTATGCCCTCTACTCAGTTAGACCTGCTCCCTTTCTCGTCCTTGATGAGGTAGATGCTGCCCTTGACGACGCAAATACACTAAGGTTTACAGAGCTCCTTAAGCAGATGGCAGAGGAGACTCAGGTGATAATAATTACACACAACAAGATAACTATGGAAGCTGCAGACGTAATCTACGGGGTAACTATGGAAGTTCCTGGGGTATCAAAAGTTATTGGAGTATCCTTTGAGGCTTTAGTTTAAGGAGGGGGCAAAAGCCCCCTTTTTTGACAAATTTATTCTGCAGAGATGGCGTCTGTAGGGCATACTTCGGCGCAAGCTCCGCAGTCAATGCACTCGTCCGGGTTGATTACGTACTTTCCGTCGTCCGTTGGGCTGATGCAGTTTGTAGGACATACCTCGGCGCAAGCTCCACAGCCGATGCAAAGTTCTGGGTTAATCTTGTGTGCCATAGTCTTCCTCCTTTAGGTATAGTTTAGCCCTCTGGGGAGATTGCATCTGTCGGGCAGACCTCTACGCAAGCTCCGCAGTCAATACAGTCTTCAGGCCTTATATAGTACTTTCCATCTTCTGTTGGCTCAATACAGTTCGTTGGACATACTGAAGCACAGGCTCCACAGCCGATGCAGAGTTCAGGGTCAATCTTGTGTGCCATAACTTTCCTCCTTTAAACTGTAAGGATTTCCTCCTCCTTCTTCTTAAGGAGGGAATCTACCTCTTTGGTGAACTTATCTGTAATCTTCTGTAGGTCGTCTTTTGCTCTCTTAATGTCGTCTTCAGAATACCCGCCCTCCTTCTTAAGTTTGTCAAGCTCTTTAATTATCTCGTGGCGGATATTCCTTATGGCAATCCTTGCCTGTTCTGCCATCTTACCGGCCTTCTTAACGAGCTCCCTCCTCCTTTCCTCAGTTAACGGAGGAAGGATAACCCTTATAATGTTTCCGTCCCTCTGGGGCTGTACTCCTAAGTCCGATTCCCTTATCGCCTTTTCAATGTTTGGAATAACGGAAACGTCCCAAGGTTGAATAACGATCTGGTTTGACTCAGGAACTGATAATTGGGCAATCTGCTTTATTGTCATAGTTGAACCGTAGTAGTCAACCTTTATATCCTCAACTAAAACGGTAGAGGCCCTGCCGGTCCTTAGTCCCCTAAACTCCTCCTTGAGGACTTCTACAGCCTTCTTCATTCTCTTTTCGGCATCCTTCAGTAGCTGGTCAATCATAGCCCCTCTCCTTCTACAAGTGTTCCTACGTCTTCTCCGAGAACTACCTTCTTCAAGTTTCCAGGTTTACGAACGTCAAAAACGATAATTGGAATGTTATTCTCCATGCACAGGCTAACTGCTGCCGAGTCCATTACCTTTATACCATTTGTAATTACTTCTTTGTAAGACAATTTGTCAAGCTTTTTCGCGCTCTTATCCTTAACGGGGTCTGCAGTGTATATACCGTCAACTTTTGTAGCTTTTAAGAGAACATCAGCGTTAATCTCCGCAGCCCTCAAAGCTGCGGCCGTGTCGGTTGTAAAGAAGGGGTTCCCAGTTCCGGCTCCAAAGATCACAACCCTTCCCTTCTCAAGGTGCCTTATCGCCCTTCTCCTTATGTAAGGCTCGGCAATCTCCCTCATCTCTATCGCAGTTAAGACTCTCGTCTGGAGCCCTTCCTTCTCAAGGGCATCCTGAAGGGCAAGGGCGTTTATGACTGTTGCTAGCATTCCCATGTAGTCGGCAGTAGCCCTATCCATTCCCTGAGTAGCTCCAGAAACTCCCCTGAAGATATTACCACCGCCTATAACTATTGCTATTTGAGCTCCAAGGTCTGCAACTTCCTTTATCTCCTGGGCAAGCTTCCGGAGGAACTCAGGATCTATCCCGTAGTTCTTACTGCCCTGAAGGGCCTCACCGCTCAACTTTAGGAGTATCCTCTTATACTTTAACCCCATTTCACCCTTCTTCAATAAGATTAGTTCTTGATTATAAAAAAAGCCCCGCTTAAAGCGGGGCCGTTTAATTACTTACCAACTTCAAACCTTGCAAAGCGGCGGACTTTGATGTTCTCTCCGAGCTTTGTGATGTAGTCGGTAATTAAATCCTTGATTGTCTTGCTGTCGTCCTTAATCCAAGGCTGCTCAAGGAGGCACTTTTCAGAGTAGAACTTAGCAAGCCTTCCCTCAACGATTTTCTCAACTATGTGCTCAGGCTTACCTTCAGCCATTGCCTGCTCTTTAAGAACTTCCTTTTCCTTCTCAACTACTTCAGGGGGAACGTCCTCTCTGCTTACGTATTCTGGAGCCATTGCAGCAATTTGCATTGCAATCTCGTGACCGAGCTCCTTGAATGTCTCGTTCCTTGCAACGAAGTCTGTTTCACAGTTGAGCTCAACCAGAACTCCTACCTTTCCTCCACCGTGAATGTAGGAGAAAACCGCTCCTTCAGCAGTAGCCCTTTCGGCCTTTTTGGCGGCCTTTGCAGCTCCCTTTTTCCTAAGTATCTCAACTGCCTTCTCAATATCGCCGCCTGCTTCAACAAGGGCCTTCTTGCAGTCAACTATTCCAGCTCCAGTTTTCTCTCTGAGCTCCTTTATCATCTGAGTTGTTATCTCAGCCATCTTTTCCTCCTTACTCTTCCTCTGGTATAAAGTCTGCCTCTTCTCCTTCTGCAAGCTTAACGGCCTCTCTCCTCATCTTCCCTTCAAGAACGGCGTCTGCAATCCTTGAGGTAAGGAGCCTGATGGCCCTTATAGCGTCGTCGTTTGCTGGAATTGGAATATCAACGAGGTCCGGATCTGCGTTTGTATCAACGAGGGCCACTATTGGAATTCCAGCCTTCCTTGCTTCCCTAACTGCGTTCTCTTCCCTAACGATGTCAACGATGAAGAGGGCATCTGGGAGGCGGTTCATGTTTTCAATTCCGCCAATGTACTTCTCTAACTTTTCCTTTTTACGCCTTAGCTTAACCGCCTCTTTCTTTGGAAGCTGGTCAAAGACACCTTCCTCTTCCATCTTTTTGAGCATCTTCAGCTTAAATACAGACTTCCTGATAGTCTGGAAGTTCGTAAGGGTACCACCGAGCCACCTCTTGTTGACGTAGAACATTCCACAGCGCTCGGCCTCTTCCTTAACGATGTCCTGACCCTGCTTCTTTGTGCATACGAAGAGGACTTTCCCTCCGTTTGCAACAAGGTCGGCGATGTAATCGTAGGCCTTCTCAAAGTACTGGAGGGTCTGCTGAAGGTCGATGATGTGGATTCCGTTACGCTCTGTGAAGATAAACTTCTTCATTTTGGGGTTCCAGCGCTCCTTCTGGTGGCCAAAGTGAACCCCTGCCTCAAGGAGCTCCTTCATCGTTACTCTCTGGCCGGGAGGCCTCGGCTTAAAGGTTTCCTGTGCAGGTGGTGGAGTTTGCTCCTGCGGTTGTTGCTGAGTCTCTCTGATCTCTTCGCTCATCCTTTATCCTCCTATAAGGGTTTTCCCTCCCGGGCCTTCACCCTCAGGGAGAACCCCCTCTTAAAAGGAGCACCCCTCCCTGAGTCTGGCCCGGTGAGTTTTCAGGTGGAAATATATAAAAAGGTTCTGTTATTCGGAAGGGTTTAAACTTTCTTATGACCCCAGCCGCCCCCACCGGGGGTCTCTATCCTAACTTTCTGGCCCGGTTTTACGGTTATTGTGAACTTTGAAGGGAGCTCCACAACTTCTCCGTTTTCCTTGATTAAGAGGTTCTTTCCAGGCTTTCCAGGTAAGCCTCCCATTAGACCGTAAGGCCTGTGAACTCTCCTTTCAGATATAACTGTTAGCTCAACTTCTTCTTTAAAGAGGATTTCCCTTACTATTCCGTCACCTCCCCGCTTTAGCCCCTCTCCTCCTGAGTTTTCCCTTATCCTGTAGGCGGTAACTTCAACAGGGTAGTATAGTTCTAGGGCTTCAACGGGAGTGTTTAATGTGTTAGTCATGTGGGTCTGAACTGCACTCTCTCCGTCGGCTTCAGGGTGAGCTCCAGCGCCACCTCCAATAGTCTCGTAGTAAGTGAATCCCTTTCCTCCAAAGGAAAGGTTGTTCATAGTTCCCTGGCTTGCTGCAGGAATCCTCTCAGGAATAGCCTTTGAGAGAGCCCCCAGTAGAACGTCAACTAACCTCTGGGAAGTTTCAACGTTACCTGCAGAGACGGCACTTGGAAAGTCTGCATCAACAATAGTCCCCTTTTTGGTAATAACCTCTATAGGCCTCAAAATCCCTTCGTTTGGAGGAACGTCATCTCCTGCAAGGCACTTAAAGACGTAAAGGGTTGAGGAAAGGGCTATTGCCCTAACGCTGTTTATACTTCCCCTACTCTGGGGGTAGGAGGGGGAGAAGTCAACAACTGCTCTATCCCCTTTTATGGTTAAAAGGACGTTTATTCTAAAGTCTCTCCCACCTACTCCGTCATCCTCCATAAAGTCGCCAAACGTGTAGGTTCCATCTGGAATTTCAGATATAAAGCTCCTAATCATTCTCTCTGAGTAGTCAAGGAGAGCTTCCCCCATAGCCTCAAGCTTTATAGGAGAGTACTTTGAAAGGAGCTCTTTTAGTCTCCTAATTCCTACTCTGTTTGCCATTACCTGAGCTTTAAAGTCTCCCTCTCTTTCAACAGGGGAGCGGGAGTTGGCTTTTAAAAGCTCTAAAAAGTCCCTGTTAATCTCTCCTCCCACAACCCCTTTTACAGGAGGAATTACTAGCCCTTCCTGAAAGAGGGAAGTTGAAAGGGGCATTGAGCCGGCACTAACTCCTCCGACGTCCGAGTGGTGGGCCCTGTTTGCAACGTAAAATAGGAGCTCTCCCTCGTAGTAAACTGGAGCTACGACTGTTATATCCGGAAGGTGAGTTCCTCCCCTGTAGGGATCGTTTAATACAGCCATATCTCCTTCTTCAAGTTTGAGGGCCTTTATAACTTCCTTTACAGAGAGGGGCATTGAGCCAAGGTGAACAGGTATGTGGGCGGCCTGGGCAATTAACCTTCCGTGCCTGTCAAAGATTGCACACGAAAAATCCCTTCTCTCCTTTATGTTAGGGGAGAAAGCCGTTCTCTGAAGGACTGCTCCCATCTCCTGCGCAACTGCACTAAATAGGTTGTTGAATATCTGGAGCTCCACAGGATCAACCATTCTCTACCTCTAATATCAGGTTTTTAAACCTATCAACCTTTAGATTGAAACCGGGAGGAACTAGGGTAGTTGAGCTGTACTCTACTACTACGGCCGGACCTTCAAAGGAACAGCCCGCCGGGAGTTTCTCCCTGTCAACAACCGGGGTCTCAATCCACTCTTCGTTAAAGAAGACCTTCTTAACCTTTAAGACGGCTTCGTTTGGAAGGGAACACTCCCTTACTTCAAACTCCTCAACCTCCGGCTTTTCTACCTTTCCGATAACCCTTAACCTGCAGTTAACTACTTCAATTTTTCTATCGTGGACGTAGCCGTAGAGCTTCTTGTGTTTCCTCTTAAACTCTTCAACGAAGTTCTTGCAGAAGGGAACGTTTATTTCAAATGACTGGCCTTCAAACCTAACGTCAAGTGACGGTTCAAAGGTTATCTCTTCAGGTTTGAATCCCTCCTCCTCCATCTCTGAAATTGCCCTTTGGGCTAACCTATCAAGGTGTTTCTGGAGTTCTTCGGGATTTGCCTCTTCTTCCTTCTTCATAACTGTTATTGAGTAGTCCTTTATGACGTCTGACATTACCATTCCAAAGGCTGAAAGGAGACCAGGGTTTCTTGGGACTATAACTCTCGGTATCTTTAAGGAGAGGGCGAGGAAGGGTGTGTGGAGACCTCCTGCTCCACCGAAGGTAAAGAGGGAGAAGTCCTTCGGGTCGTATCCCCTCTCAACGGATATTACCCTTACTGCCCTCTCCATAGTTGCGTTTGCTACCCTTAGTATTCCGTCTGCAAGCTCAACGGGAGTTAAACCGAGCTCTGAGGCCATCTTACTGAATGGTTCTTCAAGGAGCTCCCTCCTCAGCCTCATCTTCCCGCCCAGGAAGAAGTCTTCGTCAAGTCTTCCGAGGTAAAGGTTTGCATCTGTTATGGTTATCTCCTTTCCACCTTTACCGTAGCAGATAGGTCCTGGAGAAGCTCCTGCACTCTTCGGTCCTACCCTCAGTGAACCTCCCCTGTCAATCCAAGCTATTGAACCTCCTCCGGCTCCTACGGTGTGTATGTCAATGACCGGAACTGCAACCGGAACTCCCGAGATCTTAAAGGAAGTGGTAATTTGTGGTCTTGAGTCAACGAGTGAAACGTCGGTTGAAGTTCCTCCCATATCAAAGGTTATTAGCCTCTCAAAGCCTGCTAACTTCCCTAACTCCCAGGCTCCTATAACACCTCCTGCAGGGCCTGAGAGAACAGTTCTAACCGGCTGCTCCTTTGCAGTTTCGGAGGAGATTACCCCTCCGTTTGACTGCATTATCCTGAGGGTATCGTCTCTTTGTAAGTTCTCCTCAATAAAGGAGATGTAGCTCTTCATTTTCGGCATGACGTATGCGTTCACCGTTGTAGTTGAAGCCCTCTCGTACTCTCTGAACTCTGGGAGAATTTGACTTGATATTGAGACCAGAAAACCCTTGCTTTCAAGGATTTCTTTCACAAGTTCCTCGTGGGCTGGATTGAAGAAGGAAAAGAGGAAGCACACTGCTACAGACTCAACTTTCTTTTCCTTTAAGACTTCGGAGAGTTTTTCAACTTCTTTTTTATCAATTTCTTTAGTTACCTCTCCTCTGCTGTTAACCCTACAGTCAAGGCCAAAGGAGAGCTCCCTTTTAACCAAAGGTTCAGGTTTCTTCACCTTTAGGGAGTATAGGAAAGGTCTGTCCTGCCTTCCTATGAGGAGGAGCTCCTCAAAACCTTTGTTTGTAATAAAGGCTGTCTTTGCTCCCTTCCTCTCAAGGAGGGCGTTTGTGGCAACGGTAGTCCCGTGGGTTATTCTCCTCCTCTCTCCCCCGATTTCCTTTAAACCCTTTAAAATTGCCTCAGCCGGGTTTTCGGGGGTTGAGAGGACCTTTAAGACTCTCCACTTACCGTCCTTTTTATAGATGAAGTCGGTAAACGTTCCGCCGGTATCAACTCCTACTATAACCTCTTCCATACCTCTCCCCTCTTTTCAATGTTAAACTTAGGAAAAACTTAATCTTAATGGTAAAGGTATGGAAAAGAGACAGCCTGTTGGAGTTGAAATTTTTGACAGGATAGCCGAGAGGTACGATTCAATATCCAATTTCCTCTCACTCGGGATTATAAAGAGGTGGCAGAGGGAATTGGTTAGAGGCCTTGAAAAACCGGGCTTCGTCCTTGACCTTGCCTGCGGAACTGGAGACGTTGGAGCTCTCGTTAAAGGGAAATCAAAGGGGGTAGTGGGCCTTGACTACTCTCTGCCTATGTTAAGGGTTGCAAAGAGAAAGTACCCTGAAATCCTCTTCGTTAGAGGAGATGCCCTAAGAACGCCGTTTAGAGACGGAACTTTTGACACTGTTTTAATCTCACTTGCCCTTCGCCACTTTGAAAGGCCGAAAGAGGCCCTCTCTGAGGTTAGAAGAATTTTAAAGGAGGGGGGTAGGGTAAGGATCCTTGAAGTTTCAATTCCAAAGAACCCTGTTTTGAAGGGCCTCTTCATAACTTTCCTAAAGAGGGTGATACTACCTCTAGGTAAGGTTCGCTCAAAGGCAGACGTTACGAGGCACCTCTATGAGACTATAGTCAACTTCCCCCACTACGAAGAGCTTATAGAGCTCTCTAAGGAAGTGGGGTTTAAAGGGGCCAGCTATAGAACCCTCATGGGGGGACTGGCGACGATTTACTCCTTAAGAGGATAATTGATTATAATACGATTTTGAATCGCTTATTTTAAATCTTCCTTTAGGTCTTATAGGGGTAGGAGGATATGGTGAAAAGGTTAATTTTAACGGCAGCAGGGCTTTCTGCTCTTGCCCTATCCGGCTGTGGTGGAGGTGGAAGCGGAATTGCTGACCCTGACGTTCACTATAGGGACTTTGGAGTAAACGTAGCAGTAAGGAGCTCTCCCTACCTAACTAAAGAGAACCACTCAGACGGCTGGGGGCAGCCAAACTGCCTTCTTTGTCACCAGGGATTTAAACATACAATGGCAACCCCTTCATTTCCAACACAGGAGTACCAAAGTCTGATTGAGAGGGCAGTCTCAAAGGTTGGAAAGGAGAAGGCAATAAACGTATGTTCAGCCTGCCACGGAACGAACGGAGTAAAGGGTGTTAAGAGGAACTGTCTGGTCTGCCACGATTCAATAGATAAGCTTCACTTTTATAAAAATACATCCTCCAGGAAGCAGTCCTTCCATGACTTTAACGGGAACGGGAAGATTGACGATGGGGACTGTGTAGTCTGCCACTGGCAGCCCGACATGGATGGAATCGTTGAGCCAGACACCGACCTCGGAGCTCTAAACGGAATCCATCCCAGAAAGGTTAATGACCTGTGTTTAACCTGCCACTCAGCTACAGGCCCAGGAATATTTAGCTCTCCAGTAGCAGATACCGACGGAGACGGAAAGGCCGATACCCTCTTAATTCCTTCAAAACTTCCTCCGGATATAGAAACTCCTTGGAATAACAACGACTGGCACGGTCAAAACTCCTTTACTTCAGAGAGGTTGTTTGAGGAGATAACCCTTTCGGGGGAGCTCCTGTTCCACTCAAACCACTCTCCCCTTGTCTGCTCCCAGTGCCACAACCCCCACGCTTCAAACAACGATAAGTTAATTATAGAGAAGGTAGGAGAGACCCTAATTTCTGAGAAAGTAGTTAGGCAAGTTGACAACACCTCTGAGGTTAAGTACGCAGTAATTGACCCACAAACGACAGCTTACTTTAAAGACCTTTCATTCTCAGGGGTAGTTACAGCAAAGGATAGGACTTACGACCTCTCTAAAACTGAAGACCTAAAGGCCTACATAAACTTGCCGGTTAAAAACCTTGACCAGGTAGACGTTAAAACTGCCAGGGCTTACACTTCATCCCTATGTGCTGCATGCCACTCCGGTAGCTACTACTCACCGGTAAATAAACTTTCCCTCCCCAAAGACGTTGAAACTCACGGGGGGTCCAACAACGAATGTATTCAGTGCCACGTCCACGGTCACACCTTCTAATCGGGAGGAGCCTCTCCTCCCTTTAACTTATTAGGATTTTAAGCCCTATTAAAACCATGAAAACTCCAAAGCTCCTCTTTAAGTGACTCTGGCTGATTCTCCTTAAAAGGTTCAGCCCCAAACGGCTACCGACCAGAGAGCCCAGCGAAACTAAGAAAGTTGCAGGAAGGTAAACGTACCCTAACTGGTAACTTAGAACTTTTTTTGCCGGAAGAACCATGTAGAGGATAGTTCCAAAGAGGGCGTTGAGGAAAGATGAAAGAGAAGCGGCAGCAACAACCTTTTCAACCGGCAGTGAAGAGAAGGAAAAGAGGATTGAATTGACAACAACTCCCCCTCCTATACCGAAGAGGGAGCTGAGGAAGCCCGAGATAAAGACGGAAAGCCTTACTATACCCTCTCCTCCCCTACTCAAGTGAGCTTTCTTAATTTCCCTTTTTAGGAAATTTCTAAAACCTAGCACTATTAAAAGAGCTCCAAACAACTTCTTTAAAGCCAGGGCCGGCATAAACTTGGCCAAGAAAACACCCAGGGCAACGGCTGGAGCTGAGAAGAGGCCTAAAGTTAAAATGTCCTTCAAGCGTAAACTCCCCTTTAAGAGGTGAGAGAGGGATGTAAAGAGAGTTGTAAAGGCTATTACAGATAGGCTCGTTGCAACTGAGAGCTTTACTGAAAGTTCCTCCTCAACTCCAAAACTTCTAAAGAGAATCCAGAATACGGGAACCAGTATAACTCCACCGCCTATTCCAAAGAGACCTGCAGCAAAGCCGGAGAAGACCCCGGCAAGGAGCAAAAGAAAAAACTCAAAGAGTCCCAACTACTTGACCTCATCTTTAATTATTAAATCAGCCTTACTCTATAATTTCCCTTAATCTACCAAAAGAGGGAATTGGAATGAAGTTAAAGAAGTTTGTCGGAGCCCACGTAAGCTCTGCTGGAGGAGTTTTCAACGCACCACTCAACGCAGAGAAGATAGGAGCTAAGGCCTTTGCCCTCTTTACAAAGAACCAGAGGCAGTGGAAGGCGAGGCCTTTAAAGGAGGAAGATGTTGAGAAGTTTAAGGAGAACCTAAAGAAGGTCGGAATCTCTCCCGACCACGTTCTTCCCCACGACAGTTACCTGATAAACCTCGGAAGTCCCGATAAGGAGAAGAGGAGGAAGTCAATTGAGGCCTTTGTAGATGAAATTGAAAGGTGTTATCAGTTAGGCCTTAAGTACTTAAACTTTCATCCCGGGAGCTCCCTCGGAAAGGTTAGTGAGGATGAGTGCCTTAAAATAGTGTCAGAATCAATAAATGAAGCCCTTTCAAGGACAAAGGAAGTTATACTGGTAATTGAGAACACCGCAGGTCAGGGGAATAACGTAGGTTACAGGTTTGAACACATTGCAAGGATAATTGAGCTGGTTGAGGATAAAAGCAGGATAGGAGTCTGCCTTGATACCTGCCATATGTTTGCTGCAGGATACGACATAAGGACTCCAGAAGCTTACGAGAGGACTATGAAAGAGTTTGACGATGTTGTCGGTTTTAAATACCTAAAGGGAATACACCTAAACGATGCAAAGTCTACACTTGGGAGTAGAGTTGACCGTCACCACTCAATAGGAAAGGGGAATATAGGCCTTGAGGCTTTCAGGCTCATAATGAACGATGAGAGGTTAAACGACATTCCTCTCATCCTTGAGACGATAGACCCTTCTATCTGGAAAGAGGAGATAGAGCTCCTTTACTCCCTTATTGAAGGTTAAAGGAGGAAGAAATGAAGATAACCGGAAGAACCGCCGTTTACGGAATAGTAGGCTACCCTGTTAAACACTCTCTCTCTCCGCTTATGCAGACGTCGGCCTTTCAGGAGTTAGGGTTGGATGCAGTTTACGTTCCTTTTGAGGTGCCTCCTGAGAACCTTGAAGATGCAGTAAAGGGACTGAAAGCTCTATCTGTAAGAGGTTTCAACGTAACAGTTCCTCACAAGGAAAAGGTGGCACAGCTGGTTGACTACTTAACGGAGGATGCGGAAATACTTGGAGCAGTTAACACGGTGAAGAACGAAGGTGGAAAGCTTACCGGATACAACACAGATGCTGAAGGGTTCCTCCGCTCGCTTATTGAAGAAGGAGTTGAGCTTGAAGGAAAGAGGGCCCTTATGTTTGGAGCAGGGGGAGCCGCAAGGGCTGTAGGTTATGCCCTCCTAAAGGGAGGAGTGAAGTTCTTAAACATAGTAAACAGGAGCTTTTCAAAGGCTAAGAAGGTGGCAGAAATACTCGGTAGGAGGGGGAACGTTTTAGTATATCCCCTGAAGGAGGGAACCGTTGAGACCCTATTAAAAGACGCAGACATAATAGTTAACACGACAAGCGTTGGAATGAAGGAGGGTGATCCCCAACTCTTTGACTACTCTAAAATCCCTTCAGGAATAACCGTAGTTGATATTATCTACAACCCTCCACAGACTCCTCTAATCAAAGCTGCAAAGGAAAAAGGCTGTAAAACGATTAACGGACTTGGAATGTTGGTTCATCAGGGAGCCGTAGCCTTTGAAATATGGACTGGTAAGAAGGCACCGGTTGAAAAGATGAAGAAAGTTCTTGAAGAGGAGCTCTATGGATCTGTTTAAAGAACTTATAAACTCTGAAGTCTGGAAACTCTATCAGCCCTATTTCATATCACTCATAATCGGTGGCCTCATTGGAACTGAAAGGGAGTTTAAAAAGCAGAGGGAAAAGGTTCCGTTCTTTGGAGGAATAAGGACTTTTATCCTCATTTCCCTCTTCGGGACGCTATCAGCCCACGTTTCAGACGTCTTCGGAGTTCCCTACTTCTTCTACGTAGCTTTAGCTTCTTTAACCTTCTTAGTTGCAGTTGCCCAGTACCTTGAGGGACTGCCCGGTTTAACTTCTGAAGTTTCAGCTCTTATAACTTTTACACTGGGAGCTCTCTGCTACAAGGAAGAGTTCCAGCTTGCAGCCTTTACGGGAGTCTTAATCCTCTTCGTACTCTCCTTCAAGGAACAGATGCACTCTTTCGTTAAACATTTAACTTTGGAAGACCTCTATGCCTTTTTAAAGTTTGCGGCCGTAACTGTAATAGTCTATCCCCTCCTTCCAGACCAAAACTTCTACGGAGTCAATCCGAGGGAAGTTTGGACTATGGTCGTAGTGATTTCAACTATAGACTTCATAGGCTACGTCCTAACGAAGTTGGCTGGGGAGAGGGGAGTTCTCATAACGGGACTCATAGGAGGACTCGTCTCAAGCACGGCAGTTACAGTAACTTTTTCCTCCCTTTCAAAGGTTAACCCTGCCCTTACCAGCGAATACGCTGCAGGAATTGTAGGGGCCTCTGCCATAATGTTCCCAAGAATGACATTTCTCTCCTCAATCGTGTCCCCCCAGTTTGCAAAAGTTCTCCTGGTTCCGAGTTTTATTGCCTTTCTACTTGGTATCTTCTTTGCCTACAGGATTACTAGGGGAAGTAAGGGGGATAGGACGGAAGTTAAAGTTCAAAACCCCTACGAACTGTCAACTGCGGTAAAGTTCGGCATTTTTTATGCCTTCATTCTCTTCCTTTCAAGGAACGCACTTACCTACTTTGGAAACCTTGGTCTCTACGTTGTTTCTGCAATTTCAGGTCTTTCCGACGTTGATGCGATTACTCTTTCAGTTACAAAACTCTTTAAAACCGGGTCTGTTGAGATATTGGCCGGAGTTACTGCAGTCTTAATTGCAGCGTTTGTAAATACAGTTTTCAAGTGGTTCTTAACCTTTTCAATGGGAAGTAGGGAGCTCTTTAGACAAACGACACCCGGATTTATAGCCCTCATATTCGGGGAAGTTATAGGAGTAGCCCTTTTATTCTGGTTAAACTAGAAAGGAGAGTTAAAGGGGGCAGAGCCCCCAAGCAGGTTACTGAACGGGGTAAACGCTTACGAACTTCTTGTTCCTTCTTGTTTCAAACTTGACTACACCATCAATTAGGGCAAAGAGGGTGTAGTCACTACCCATTCCAACGTTCTGTCCTGGGTGGATTGACGTTCCCCTTTGTCTAACGATGATGTTTCCGGCCCTTACAATCTGGCCGTCGTGTCTTTTAACACCCAGTCTCTTTCCGATTGAGTCCCTACCGTTTTTGGTAGAACCCATACCTTTCTTATGTGCCATGACAAACCTCCAATTAGCTTACGATTTCATTAATCTGGAGCTCTGTAAAGTGCTGGCGGTGGCCGTACTTCCTCTGGTAGTGCTTCTTCTTCTTGTACTTAAATACGATAATCTTCTTACCCTTACCGTGCCTTACAACTGTAGCTTTAACCTTGTAACCTTTGGCTTCATCGCCAACCTTTACGCTGCTGTCGTCCCTAACTAGGAGAGCTTCAAACTCTACTTCGGAGCCTTCAGGTAGGTTGAGCTTTTCAACCTTTAAAACCTGACCGGGCTCCACAACGTACTGCTTTCCTCCTGTCTTAATAACGGCATACATCTTGCCCTACCTCCGGCTGTTTTCGGTGAGGTGTAATTTATATCAGAATTATCCGTTAGGTCAACAACCAAAAATTTCTCTATTTGTCACACATCAAATTTCAGAAACAATTACTTCAAAGGCTTGTATCACTTGCCTTTAAAGCACTTATATTAGATTTTCGTAAAGTTCTTAATCAAGATCTGTGACTATTGACCCTTCCTTCGCAATTTTGTACATTTAAAGAAGAACTTGTGGTTCTTTGATTATTAGAATACGGTAATAAACGGGTTTTTAGCTTTCCTTTAAGGAATTGAAACTCCGCTTGCAAATAAAGTTAAGTTTGAATATACGGGTTTTTAGCTTTCCTTTAAGGAATTGAAACCTCATTTTTAGGGATTTAGGGAGGTAAAGGAGCGTGGTTTTTAGCTTTCCTTTAAGGAATTGAAACACCTCTCAGCCAAGCTATTTTCGTCGTGCTCAGTAGGTTTTTAGCTTTCCTTTAAGGAATTGAAACGCAGGAATTACCCCCGCTTCAGCCAACCTCTGAAGTTTTTAGCTTTCCTTTAAGGAATTGAAACGTTTCCCGTGAGGTTTACGGTGGTGGTAAGGATGTAAGTTTTTAGCTTTCCTTTAAGGAATTGAAACGAAGTTTGCAAGGAGGTAAGGATGCTACTGATTAAAGATGAAGATTTTAAGAGAGCTTTTGAAGAAGCTCTAGCTGAAGTTAACACTAAGAAAATAAAAGAAGAATTGGAAGCAGAAAGTCTCCGTGAACTTAGAGAGATGGAAGAAGAGATACAAAGATTAGCGAAAGAAAAAGCAAGAAAAATCAGACAGAAACTAATAGAAGAAGCAAAGAAACGGAAAGGTCTCTCTTAATGAAAGGCCTTTTCTTTCATTCCAATCTTTGAGTGTTTTTAGCTCTCCGGAATTGAAATTGAAACTGTAAAGAAAAGCCTTTAAAAGGCATAAAATCTGGATTTTAGTTAACTTTATATTGGGCGAGAGGTCAGGAGTATTCCTAACGAAGGATAATTTTTCCTTCTTTAAGGAGTATGTAGAGTTTATTTCCTAAGAAGTTTTCAAATTTTCCCCTCTTTTTTGCTATTCTTAAAGCCTCGGAAATGTAGTTCTCCTCAAGCTCCAGTTTTTTAAACTTATCTGAAAACTGTTTCTTAACTTGTGAGATGATTTTCTTAACGGCCTTACCTGTCGGGAGCTCCCTATACTTAGAAACTAAGTCTGAAAGGTTTAGAAGGAGCTCCACCATCTTTTTCAGCTCTTCCTCTCTCCTCTCTCTCAACTTCCTGTTCAGAACTTTTGAAAAGACGTCGTCGTGCTTTCCCATAAGGTAAAGGTTGAAGAGCTTATGGGGTGGTATGTTGTGCAGATACGTAAAGGCGTAGTGTCTGTCGTAATACCACGGAGACTTAAGTTTTACAAAGAGCGGAAAAGGCTCTTTGACCGAAAAGTCCTTTAAAACAAAACCTTCAACCATTTCTCTGTTTTTAAGTTCCTTCTCAACATCTTCAAATTTACCAGTGATTTTCTCCGGTAGCTCAAATCCTGCCTCTTTTAGTTCCTCTTCCATCCTTTCTAGTAGATACTCTCCCGTTCTGTTATCCCTTACTTCGGTTAAAAAGAGCTCCTCCCTATCGTAGGGGATAACAAGCTGAAACTCTGGAGATACGAGCTCAAAAATAGGAGTAAATCCCTTTTCAACCATCCTTTTCGTAAATTCGTATAGGTTAGGTTTTTTCTTAAGGAGCTCCTCACCCTTTTTAGTTTGAGGGTTTTCAAAGTCCTTCTGGGTTAAAAGTTTTAGCTCTCCGTTTAAGATGACGGGGTGAAGCATCGTTCCGTCAAGCTTCTCTCTGAAGATAAACTCTTTCCCTTCTAAGTTCTCCCTCCTGCTCTCTTCAGATTCGTCAAGGTTGAAAAACTTGTGAAATGGACGGGAAACAACCTCTCCAGTTCCCTTTGAGAAGGTTATTCCCCTGAGCTCCCTCTTTATAGGGGAGTCAAAGACTTTAGGTGAGTTAAACCTGTAGGAAACCTTTATAAGACCGTCTTTTTCAATGACCTTAAAGAACTTATTACCTTCAACTTCTTTGAGGACTTCCGGGAGTTTTATCTTCACTTAAGTGCCTCAAGAGCTTCTTTTAAGCTTACTTTACCCTCATAAAGTGCTTTACCAACTATTGCACCAGAAACACCTCTTATCTCTGAAAGTTTAATAAGGTCTTCAAGCTTTGCCACTCCCCCTGAGGCTATAACAGGCTTGCAGGTGCTACTTGCGAACTTTTCAACTTCAGAGAAGTTAGGGCTTGTTAAAGTTCCGTCCCTTGAGATGTCGGTGTAAACAAACCCCCAGATAGGTTTTTCTTCCATCTTCCTTGCAAGCTCAACTGCGCTAATTCCGGAAACCTCAACCCAACCCCTCGTTGTTACCATTCCGTCCTTAGCATCTATGCCAACAACTATTTTCCCGGGAAAGGCTTTTACCATCTGGTCAAAGAGTTGGGGTTCCTCCACTGCAACAGTTCCGACGACTACTCTGTCAACACCTATCTTAAAGAGCTCCTCAAGGGCCTTCAAAGTCCTGACGCCTCCCCCAAACTGAACTGGAACGTTGACGTTCTTAACTATCTCCTCAACTATCCTTATGTTCTTGGGGACTCCTTCAAAGGCACCGTCAAGGTCAACGACGTGAATCCTTGGAGCTCCCTCATCTTCCCACCTTTTAGCAACTTCAACCGGGTTCTCAAAGTAGACCTTTTCCATGTCGGCCCTACCTTGGTAGAGCCTAACGCACTTACCTCCCTTTATGTCAACTGCAGGAATTACCTCAAACATAAAACCTCCCTACTTAACAGTTCACTATATTTCCAGAACGTCAAACATGTTGTAGAGTCCCGGTTCTTTTCCTTTAAGCCACTTTGCAGCTATTAAAGCTCCCCTTGCAAAGGTCTCACGGCTGGTAGCCCTGTGGGTTAGCTCTATCCTCTCTCCCAAAGTAGCGAAGTAGACTGTATGCTCTCCTACAACGTCGCCCATCCTTGCTGCCAAGACTCCTATTTCGTCGTCTTTCCTCGGTCCTACCATTCCCTTCCTTCCGTAAACACCACTCTCCTCAAGGTTTAGGCCCAGTTCCTTAGCGACAATCTCTGCAAGGCGGACTGCCGTTCCAGAGGGGGCATCCTTCTTAAACCTGTGGTGAATTTCAAATATTTCTACATCGTAACCCTTATCCTTTAGAGCTCTGGCTGCTTCTTCAACGAGCTTAAAGAGAAGGTTGACCCCCAAACTCATGTTCGGCGAATAGACTATCGGGACTTCTTTAGAAACCTTTTCTATCTCTTCAATCTGCTCTTTTGTTAAACCGGTAGTTCCGATAACCAAGCCAAAACCGACCTCTCTAGCTTCCCTCAAGAGTGCCATTGTCCCTTCTGGAGCTGTAAAGTCAATCACGACTTCCGGTTTTTCTTCCATATCCTTGACACTTCTGTAGAACTTTATCCCCGGTTCAAACTCCTTACCGACAAAGGGACTGTCCGGCCTCTCCAGAATTCCAACCAGTTTAAAGTCCTTATCCTCAAGGGCAAGCTTCCCAATCAGCCTGCCCATTCTTCCTGCTCCACCTGCAACTGCCAACTTTACCATGATTCACTACCTCAACTTTTTCTTCCGATTTACTTCAAACCACTTAACTATTCCGTAAACTATTCCCAGAATGAAAATTAGAGCTCCGATTCCCAGTTTAAACTCAATGGGTTTGCTGTGTTCAAGGGAAACGACTAATGCTTCCCTGATTGTTGCGGCCAACGCAACGCTGACGAAGGCACTAACGGCAAGCTCACCGCCAAGCATGAACTTTATTTCGCTGTTTAGGAGCTCTAAAACGGTCCAGAGTATCAGTAGGTCTCCAAGGGCTGCAATTAGACTGTGGGCAAGGTCTCCGTGGAAGAAGTGCATTATGTCTGAGATGAAAAGGGCAATAACAAATATTGCAAGGAACATGAGGCCTATTAGGATTGCAACGTCCATAAAGATTGCAAATTTCTTACTGAAGCTAATTGCTGCTCTCTCCAGTCTACCGGCCTCAAGGAAGGTCTTCATTTCAACATCAACGTAGTAGGAGATAAAAACGTCCTCGTTGAGTGCAAGGATCTTCCTCAGAGAGCGGGTAAAGTCCTCCATCCTGTCAAAGAGCTCTTCAATAACGAACTTTTCAAGCTCTCCGATTTTATTAGGATCACAAACTTTCTTCTGTTCTTCCTGATAGTGTCTGAAGAACTCCTCCCCGTGCTTTTTAAAGTACTCAGAAATTCTCCTGGTGCAGAAGCGGCTAACGAAGTTCATGGCGACAATTATGTAGTGGGGAGGGATTCCCTCCTCAACGTGAACCTTCGCTATCCTAAGCAGGTAAAGGAGGTACTCTGAGTCGTACTTCCCAGAAAAAAGTTTCTCGTACCATTCTTTAATGGTCTGTTTTAACTTTTGGAGCTTACTTTCGGGAATGTACTCCTTAATATCTGGAAACTTCATTAGATTATCGTAGAAGGCTTCTGCAAACTCTTCCTTGTAGGGAAGGAGTATATTTCCAAGGAATTGGAGGTTTTTTATATCTTTTTCCCTGATTTCAAAGTAGAGAAAAAGCCTCTCTAAATCCCTGTAGTCAACGGTAGATATTCCCATTACTGAATTACTCCGTATTCTTTAAGGGTTTTTCTGATTACCTCTTCCTTCTCAGGGGTTGTGGGACACAGGGGAAGTCTGAACTCCTTCTCCATTATCCCCATCATTGAGAGGGCTGTTTTAACGGGAATCGGATTGGTGTCTATGAAGAGGACTTTTGATAGGTTGTAGAGCTCCCTATGAATCCTTGAAGCCTCTTTCCAGGTTCCGTTTATAAACTCCCTGTACATCTTTACGACTCTTTCAGGAACTACGTTTGCAGTAACAGAGATAACGCCTTTAGCACCAACCGTTAAAAGCGGGAAGAAGGTTAAATCGTCACCTGAGAGGACCTCTATCTTATCCCCGCAGAGGTTAACTATTTCGGTAGCAACGTTTGTGCTTCCGGTCGCCTCCTTTATAGCCACTATGTTGTCAATTTCGGCCAACCTCGCAACAGTTTCAGGGAGCATGTTTACTCCCGTTCTGCTCGGAACGTTGTATAGGACTATTGGAATTGGAACGGCTTCAGCTACGGCCTTAAAGTGGAGGTATAGACCTTCCTGGTTTGGCTTGTTGTAGTAGGGGGTTATTAGTAGGGCTCCATCGGCACCTGCTTTATAGGCAAACTCCGTGAGCATTATGGCTTCTGAAGTTGAGTTTGAACCAGTCCCTGCAATTACCTTTACCTTTCCTTTAGCCTCCTCAATCGTTATTGCTATTACCTCTTCGTGCTCTTCGTAAGAGAGGGTTGCGCTCTCCCCCGTAGTTCCGCACGGAACAATTCCGTCAACGCCGTTTTCAATTAAGAATTGAATGTGTTTCCTTAGGGCTTCTTGGTCAACTTTACCCTCTTTAAAGGGGGTAGGAATAGCAACGTATATGCCTTCAAACATGGCTCCTCCAGAAGTTTTTAAAAGGGAGCTTTATAAAAGTATAATTGCTCTCGTTATTTTATCCTTTTAGAGAGGGAAAAGATGGAAAGGTGGAAAGGCGTAATTGAGGAGTTCAGGGAATTCTTACCGGTTTCTGATAAAACCCCAGTAATAACCCTTTTAGAGGGTAACACTCCTCTGATAAAGGCAGATAACCTTGCAAGGGAGATTAAGCCGGGAATAGAGCTCTACCTGAAGTTTGAGGGTTTAAACCCGACGGGCTCTTTCAAGGATAGGGGAATGACTATGGCCGTTTCAAAGGCCGTTGAGGAGGGGGCAAAGGCAGTAATCTGTGCCTCAACTGGAAACACGTCAGCCTCAGCTGCAGCCTATGCGGCAAAGGCCGGACTAAAGGCTGTAGTTTTAATTCCTGAAGGGAAGATAGCACTCGGAAAGCTATCCCAGGCAGTGATGTACGGAGCGGAGGTAATTCAGATTAAGGGGAACTTTGACCAAGCCCTTGAAATAGTCAGAGAGATAGGCCAGCAGTACCCTATAACGATAGTTAACTCAATCAACCCTTACAGGCTTCAGGGGCAGAAGACCGCAGCCTTTGAGATTTGCGAGCAGCTAGGTAGAGCTCCGGACTACCACTTTATCCCTGTGGGGAATGCAGGTAACATAACGGCCTACTGGATGGGATACAAAGAGTACTACGAAGCTGGTAAAGTTGACTCAAAGCCTAAGATGTGCGGATGGCAGGCTGCAGGAGCAGCTCCAATAGTCCTTGGCCATCCAGTCAAAAACCCTGAGACTATAGCAACTGCAATAAGGATTGGAAATCCAGCAAGCTGGAAAGGAGCAGTAAACGCGGCCAACGAGTCTGGGGGCTTTATAGATATGGTTACAGATGAGGAGATTTTGGAAGCCTACAAGCTTGTTGCAAGAACTGAGGGTATATTCTGCGAGCCGGCCTCTGCAGCCTCAATTGCAGGGGTAATAAAGAGCGTTAGGGAAAAGGGAATGTTTGAAAAGGGAGACGTGATTGTATGTACCCTTACAGGCCACGGCCTTAAAGACCCAGATACTGCAATATCAATGGGAGTTAGGCCTGTTACTCTCCCTGCAGAGAGGGAAGAAATAGTCAAGTATTTAGGGTTTTAAGGATGAGGTTAACGGAAATACCACAGGGATTTAGAACCCTTTTGCCAAAGGAAGTGAGGCAGAGGGAAGAGCTCCTTAAGAAGTTAACTAAGGTTGTTGAACTCTGGGGGTACGAGCCTCTATTACCTCCAACTATTGAGTTCCTTGAGGTCTTTAAGGCGGTTGATGAGAAGTTAGAGGAGATCTCCTTTAAGCTCGTTGACAGGAAAACCGGAAGGTTAATGGCAGTAAGGCCAGACTTTACACCTCAGGTCTCAAGGGTTGTGGCCTCCTCCTTTAAGGATGAAGAACCCCCTTTTAGGTTCTACTACTGGGGGAAGATCTTTAGGGATGCTGGAAACGAGAGGGAAATTAGCCAGCTGGGTATAGAACTTTTAGGGGTAGATGAAGTTGAGGCCGATGCCGAAGTTATAGGAGTAGTAGCTAACGGACTTTCAGAGCTTGGAATAAAGTCATTCCAGATAGACATAGGACACGGTCTCTTCCTGGAAGGGGCTTTGAGGGAACTGGGGATTGAAGAAGAGGAGAAGGAGGAGCTGGTAGAGATTTTACGCCACAAAGACTTTTCGGGAATAGACCTCTTCTCGCAGAAGTTAAAGTTAACGGGAGAGAAAAGGGAGAAGCTCTTTAACCTTTTAGAGCTCTACGGTAAAGAGGAGGTTTTAGAGAGGGCAAAAGCTCTCTTTAAAAATCCCCTTTCTCAGAGGGCTATTTCAGAGCTCTCTTCCGTCTATAAAATCCTTAAGAGTTACGGCTTTGAAGAGAAGGTAATTTTTGACCTTTCAGAAAAGAGGGGAATGGGATACCACACCGGAATAACTTACGAGGTCTTTCACCCTCTCCTCTCATCACCTCTGGGAATAGGGGGCAGGTACGACCAGCTCCTTAAGAAGTTTGGAAGGGAGCTCCCAGCAACGGGAATAGCCCTTAACCTTGACTCATTGATGGAGCTCTTTGAGAAGAAGAGGGTTTCTCTCTCAAAGGAAGAGAAGGACTTTTACATAATTGACCTTAAAAAGGAGCTCCACGTTGCCTACCACCTTGCAAAGGAGCTAAGGGAACTCGGTTATTCTGTGGCAAGGGACATTTTAAAGAGGGACTATAGAAAGTCGGTAGAAGTTGCCTTTTCTAAGGGATACAGGTTCGTAGTTGTCCTAAACAGGGAAGAAAGTCCTGTAAACGTCCTGTTTACGTCTCCAGAGAACTTGGTTGACTTAGGGGAAGAGCCCCTTAAACGTATCCTTGAGTTACTTAAAAACTTTAATTGAAAGTAAAAAGTTTGTATATTTGCGGCGGCAGAATTTAAGAGGAGGAAGTAAATGGCCACTCTCGCAATAGTCGGAACCCAGTGGGGCGACGAAGGAAAGGGGAAAATCGTTGACATACTCTCTCAGGAGGCAGACTACATCGTAAGGTTTCAGGGAGGGAACAACGCAGGACATACAGTTGTTATCAACGGGAACAAGTACGTTCTCCACCTTCTCCCTTCCGGAATCCTTCACGATGATAAAAAGTGCGTCCTTGGAAACGGAATGGTCATTGACCTTGAAGGCCTCCTCAACGAGATAGAGTTTATAAAGAGAGTTGGGAAAAGCCCCGAAGGGAGGCTATTTGTAAGCGAGAGGGCCCACGTAATCTTCCCCTACCACAAGGAGCTTGATGCCGCCTCTGAGAAGTTAAAGGGAGACGGTTCAATAGGAACCACTTTAAAGGGAATAGGACCTGCATATAGAGACAAAGCTGGAAGGGTAGGGATAAGGATTTCAGACCTTAAAAACGAAGAGAGTTTTAAGGAAAAATTAAAGTGGAACTTGAGGGAAAAGGAGCTAACCCTTAAGTACGTTTACAACTACCCGGTTTCCTTTGACTTTGACAGGATTTACTCAACAACCATGAGGCTCTATGAGAAGATAGAGGAGTTTGTCTGCGACACTGTTTCCCTCTTAAACAGGGAGATTGATTCTGGAAGGAGAGTACTCTTTGAAGGGGCTCAGGCAACCCTCCTTGACATAGACGTTGGAACTTACCCATTTGTAACCTCCTCAAACTCATCAGCCCTTGGAATCTCGGCAGGAGCAGGAGTAAGCCCGAAGAAAGTTGAAAAAATCTACGGAATTGCAAAGGCCTACACGACGAGAGTGGGGGGCGGTCCTTTTCCAACAGAGTTGAAGGACAGTTTGGGAGAGCTCCTGAGAGCTCGGGGTCACGAGTACGGTTCAACTACCGGGAGGCCGAGGCGCTGCGGATGGCTTGACCTCTTTGCTGTAAAGTTCTCCACTATGGTAAACCACCTTGACGGAGTAGTAATAACTAAACTTGACGTTTTAGATGCCTTTGATGAGATAAAGGTCTGCGTTGGCTACGAGCTTGATGGAGAGGTTATTGAAAGGTTTCCGTCAACTGCAGAAGAACTTTCAAGAGTTAGGCCAATATATCAGACCCTTCCAGGCTGGAAAACAGAAACTACCCATATAAAGAGGTGGGAAGAGCTCCCAAAAGAGGCTAAAAACTTCATAAGGTTCATTGAGGACTACCTCGGAGTTCCCGTTCCCATGATTTCAACGGGACCCCAGAGGGACGAGACAATTCTAAGGAGCTCCCTCTGGTAATTTAGAGAGCTCTTAACATTAAGATATAAATTAGGGAACTTGCAAAGAAGAAGAGGAAGTTATAAAGGTGGAACTTTAAAAGGAACTCTCTATTCTTACCTTCCCACTCCTTATAGAGCCTGTAGGTTATCAGGTTCGCCATTGATGAGACTAAGGTCCCGAAACCTCCCACACTAACGCCCCAGAGGAGGGGAGCCCACCTATCGGTAAACTCAGAGACCAGCAGAGCTGCAGGAACGTTGCTCATAACTTGGCTTAAAAGGGCAGAGTAACTAAATACGGAAATGTCACTATCTATCCGAATCTTTAAAGCGTAAGAAAGGTTATCGGTAAAGGCAAAGAAGAAGAGGAACGTTCCGAGCAGGAAGTAGTCAACTCTAAAGAGCTCCTTCCTAAAAAAGAGAGCATAGAGGAGGGGTAAAACCCCCAAGTAGAGGGGAAGGAGCTTTAAGGCCACAAAAACAAAGATTAGAAAGAGAAGAGCCACGGGAAGAGCATTCTTAACGCAGAGCTCCCCGAAACCTCCCCTTCCTTTCAGCTCTTTGGGAGAGAGAAGAGTAAGGAGAAGGAGGACGAGAGCTCCGAAAGGCCAGATAACCTTAAAGAACTCTCCCGGCCCTAAAGAGTACTTCAAGTAGATGAAGATGTTCTGAGGGTTCCCTATGGGCGAAACTGCAGAGAGGCCGTTGGCTGCAAGGGTCTCAAATATGAGAACCTTCTCCACTCCGCCGCTTCCTACGGCAAGGGTTAGGGGAACCATAACTATCAGGGCAACGTCGTTGGTTATTAAGGTAGAGAGGAAACCGGTAAAGAGAACCAGCTTTAGGCCGAGAAACCTTCCCCTGCTTACCTTCAGTGCTATCCGGTCAAGGAGGC